>Ga0207975_100016_pt1 | contig 236195 bp, 215 predicted proteins | sample LakWasMe91_HOW11_2_FD_183913 | JGI IMG/M metagenome (GOLD analysis project Ga0207975, IMG submission 183913) | Freshwater sediment methanotrophic microbial communities from Lake Washington under simulated oxygen tension - Sediment Metagenome... | ecosystem: Environmental > Aquatic > Freshwater...
ACCAACTTTTTGTCAAATCTTATCGCTGGAATAATTGCTTATAATTTTCTGCCTAAAAAACCTTCTTTGAAATACGAAACGGTTAAAACTAACCAATTAGCAGTATTTTATTAATCGAGTTTAGGTTTAGAGAACAACTGAAAACTTCTTTACTTAGTAACTTAGAAACTCAGCAACTAAAAAAACTATGGAGCATAAAGCCAAATCCATCCGCCCATTTATCGGTTCCAAAGACTTTGGGATTTCAAGACGTTTTTATCAAGACTTAGGTTTTCAGGAAATCGTCTTGGCTCCTAATTTCTCTTATTTTGAAACCAAAGGAATTGGGTTCTACCTGCAAGACGCCTATGTCAAAGATTGGATAGACAACACCATGCTCTTTTTGGAAGTCGAAGATGTCAAACAATTTTGGACGGAACTTTTAGCTTTAGATCTCCCTTCCAAATATGAAAACGTAAAATTGATCCCGATTCGGGAAATGGATTGGGGCAGAGAATGTTTTATTCATGACCCTTCGGGGATTTTGTGGCATGTTGGGGAGTTTAATAAGTAGAGCTTGATTTGCTTTAATCTATTAAAGTTAAAAAATGGAAGATTTTATGTTTTGGTTAATGTCGGTAATCGTTGTAATAGAGCGTCAAACTGAATAAAAAAACTAATTAATTTTCTCCATTCGAAATTCCACAACTATATTAGGTAGGCCATCAATTGTAGATTTACAAAAAGCTTTATTCCCTTCAATATTAACTATTTCGATGCTTACTTTCTTACCGTTTATTTCAGGCACGTCATTTATATAGATTAATTCATACATACATTCTGATTTCCATTTAATCGTCCCTTGTAATTCCCTTTTAGAACCAACAGTTGATTCTTTTTGAAGTTTTTCAGTCCGACTTGCAATACTAGTTGGAAATTTATAATTAGTACAATCCAATTTAAAAGTACCAACTTTAAAATCGGTACATTTTAAATTTTGCGATTTAACAAAACTTGAAATCATTAGCAACATAAAAATAAACAGTGTTCTCATGTATTTTTGCTTTAGTTTAGTAACAATACTAATTAACGTTTTTAATTTCTATAATATTAAATAAGAAGGTTTTAAAAGATTAACTTCAGAATTTCATCTTGAATTACAAATAATAAAAGTAAAACCACTAAAACAATTATATTCGTTTTCGATTCAATATATTTTTTAGCACCATAGTTTATCAAGACTTTAAATGCCAAATACCCCACTATAATTGCAATTGGCAGGTAGTCAAAAATCAATTCAACATACCATAAATCTGAAATTCTGCTAGCTGATGCGCCTTCTCCAAAAATCCCCCAAAAAACGAAAATTTCAATTTCAAACAACATTATAAGAAGTGCAAAAGACAAGATACTGCGAATTGCAATACTTTTATAATTGGTCTCTATTTTAGTAAATTTACTTAAATTCAAAATAAGTCATTTTTAAAGTAAAAACATAAAATCACAGCAAATAAATGTAATATAATCAAATAGTATTTATACTTAAGCATTTTCTCCAAAACTCCTGCATAAATCGGAATTTGAACTATCGCAAACATAAAACCGATAAAACTTATTTCCCCAGTAAGTTTAGCCAATAACATTGTATATGGGAAAAATATTTTAGCGAATATATAAGTACCGTGTCCACCACCGGCAAAAAAAATCGCCCCAAATAGACATAAAAAAGTAACAATTAATGTTTTTACTATTTTCATTCGAATGAGTAGCATCAAATTTATCCTAAGTAATTTTTAGGCGATTGCAAACAAATATATAAATAAATCACTACAAACTTTCAGACAGACGTTTTTATTGTCAACTATCTCATAGCTACTTAGTTGATCTAAAAAGCTAAAAACAAACTCCCCTACGTAGTTCTCCATAAGTACCTGTTATTACTTAACCACCAAACTCTCTTATATACAGCATTCGCGTGAGGCAATGTGATTAAATTAAGGACTTCTTGCTTCACTTTGTCTAAATATAATTCTCGCAAAGCCGCGAAAACGCAAAGAAAATCGATTTTAACTTTGCGGCCTTGCGCCTTTGCGAGAACGAATTAAAGCTTAACTTAATGACATTGCGTATGAAGCTTAGATGCAATCCACCGCCGTGGTGAGGATAGCCGACAGCCCAAACCTAAGTACGTAATTACGTATAATTAAGACCGTCTAATTAAAAATCATTCTATTTTAGAAAAAAAATCTAAAAATAAGTATCTAAATTAAGTATTTATACGTAAGTTTGCGTAGTAATACTTAATTAACAGATTATGATTAATGTGATAGTAGTCGGAAACGGCATGGTAGGTTATAAATTTTGCGAAAAATTCATCGCGAAATCTGGACAAGAGAATTATCAAATTACAGTATTTGGAGAAGAACCAAGACGTGCTTATGACAGAGTTCACTTAAGTGAATACTTTGCCGGTAAAAGCGCTGAAGATTTGTCTCTTTCACCTAAAACATGGTATGAAGAGAACAATATTATATTAAACACTTCGGAGTTAATTACAGATATTAACAGAGAACAGAAAACAGTTCATACACACTTAGAAAAAACGTATTCGTATGACTACTTAGTTTTAGCTACCGGTTCTGCGGCTTTTGTACCGCCAATTGAGGGAGTTGAAAAAGAAGGGGTTTTTGTTTACAGAACTATCGAAGATCTTGACGCTATTATGGCTTACGCCAAAAAAATAAAAGCAAACGGTTCTACTGAAGCTGCCGTTTTGGGTGGAGGTTTATTAGGTCTTGAGGCCGCCAAAGCAGTTCGTGACTTAGGACTTAATGCTCACGTAGTAGAATTTGCTCCAAGATTGATGCCAAGACAATTGGATCAAGGTGCGAGCGATATGCTTCAATCTAAAATAGAAGAATTGAATATAGGCATTCATCTGAATAAAGCAACACAATATATAGATGGAGAAGGCTCTATTAAGGGGATGATGTTTGAGAATGATGATTTGTTAAAAGTTGATATGTTGGTTATATCGGCCGGAATCAAACCTCGCGACGAACTAGGAAGAGTTTCCGGACTTGAAGTAGGCGTTAGAGGCGGTATTGTGGTAAACAATAAAATGCAAACATCAGATCCAAATATTTTTGCTATTGGAGAAGTTGCCCTATACAACCATATGATATACGGGCTTGTGGCTCCTGGTTATGAAATGGCCGATGTTGCTGCTGAGCAAATCCTCAATGGGGAGAAAACGATGAGAGAAACCATCGATATGTCAACTCAATTGAAATTGATTGGAGTTGAAGTTGCGAGTTTTGGTGATCCTTTTATCGAAAATGAAAATGTCACTGCAATTGTTTATGAAAACAAATTCAGCGGCATCTATAAAAGAATAAATGTCACCAAAGACGGAAAAACATTATTGGGAGGAATCCTTGTGGGAGATTCATCAGACTACAATGGTTTGTTCCAAATTTACGCCAACGCAATGGCCTTACCTGCAAATCCGGAAGATTTAATTTTGGGGTCTCGTGGTGGCGAAGGATCAACTCTAGGAAGCGCATCCGACCTACCAGATACAGCTGTTATCTGTTCTTGCGAAAACGTAACCAAAGGCGCTATTTGCTGCTCGCTTATCGACGGAACTGCCGAAACTTTTAACGATGTGGTAAAATTAACCAAAGCAACAACAGGTTGTGGCGGTTGTAAACCAATGGTTGCCGACATCGTAAAAGCTACCCAAAAATCGCTTGGAAAAGAAGTAAAAGAATCTGTTTGCGAACACTTTAAATATACAAGACAAGAATTATTTGATATCGTAAAAATCAACAAATACGTTAATTTCTACGAAGTAATCGACCATCACGGAAATGGAGATGGTTGTGAGATTTGTAAGCCGGTTGTAGCTTCGATTTTCTCAAGTATCTACAACGACACCGCAAATAAACACGTAACTACTCAAGATACTAACGACCGATTCCTTGCGAATATTCAAAGAAACGGAACTTACTCAGTAGTACCTAGAGTTGCCGGAGGTGAAATCACTCCTGAAAAACTAATCGTAATTGGTGAAGTGGCCAAACAATTTGATTTGTACACTAAAATAACCGGAGCACAACGTGTGGATTTATTTGGAGCTCACTTAGATGATTTGCCAAAAATCTGGAAAGTACTAATCGACAACGGTTTTGAAAGTGGTCACGCATACGGAAAATCATTGAGAGCTGTAAAAAGTTGCGTAGGTAACGCTTGGTGTCGTTACGGAATGGACGACAGTGCCGGATTCGCTATCGAATTGGAAAATCGTTACAAAGGTATCCGTGCCCCTCACAAAATAAAAGGTGGAGTTTCGGCATGTATCAGAGAATGTGCCGAGGCTAGAGGAAAAGATTTTGGTTTAATCGCTGTTGAAGGCGGATGGAATCTTTACATCTGCGGAAACGGTGGAGCCAATCCAAAACATGCGGTTCTATTGGCTGAACAAATCGACAAAGAAACAGTTATCAAATATATGGACCGTTTTCTAATGTACTATATCCGTACTGCAGGACCATTGGTTAGAACATCTACTTGGTTAGAAAAACTGGAAGGTGGATTGGATTACCTAAAAGAAGTTATCATTTTTGACAGATTAGGCATCTGTGAAACATTGGAAGCTGAAATGGAAAAACTAGTTGGAACTTTCGAATGTGAGTGGAAACAAGTTCTTGAAAAACCAAGATTGATGAAACGTTTCAGCCACTTCGTTAATACAGACGAAAAAGATGACAACATTGAATACGTACCATTGAGAGACCAAAAAATGCCAAGACCTTGGTAAAATCGAATTAAATTAAAATTATTACACAAAGATTTCCGCAGAAAGCATGAGACTCGCGAAGAAAAAAAGTAAAAAATAATCGCCAACTAAAATTATCTCCGCGTGTCGAGGCTTTCAATTTGAAAACCTTTGCGAATCAAAAAATATAAAAATAACTTTTCCGCTCCTGGCTCTGCTAATCCTCATAGTGGGGCTGGGAACAGAAAACAAAAACTAAATGCCATGGAAGATTTATTAAACCAATACAAAACGGTAAACTCAAACGAAGTGAAAATTTGGTTCAAAGCTGGAAACATCAAAGATTTTCCTAGCAACAGAGGCGGATGCATCAAATACAAAAACAAACAAATCGCTGTTTTTAACTTCGAAAGAAGAAATACATGGTATGCTTGCCAAAATGCCTGCCCGCACAGAATGGAAATGGTTTTATCGAGAGGAATGACCGGTTCGACAGATGACATCCCAAAAATTGCCTGTCCTATGCACAAAAAGACATTCTCTTTGATCGATGGTTCCAATCTAAACGGTGAAGATTACTCAATTGCTACTTATCCGGTAAAAGTTGAAGGTGATGAAGTATTCGTTGGGTTTTTAGAATAATGTATGTATCTTTGAATATATACACTATTTCAAATGAAAACTATCCCATTCTTAAACGCCAGCGCATGGATTGATGCTGAAAACGAAGCCGATCCAAATAATGAAATTTACCAAGATGTAACCTATCCAAAAGAGTTATTATATTCCGAGAGAATGTACGACAGGCTGATGGCCTTTCAACCAAATGCATCGGAAGCTGTTCAAATAGCAGCCAAAGCACAGCACATTTGCCGCTGGAAAATAGCAAGAGAGTCTTATCCTATGGATCGCGTTGGATATTTAAAATGGCGAGAGGATTTGAAAAAATTTCATGCCAAACTGACTTCCGAAATCTTAAAAAAAGCCGGCTATGAAGACTACTTTATTGACCGTGTTTCTTTTTTGATCGAAAAAAAATTACTTAAAAAAGACGAAGAAACACAATTATTGGAAGACGTTGTATGCCTTGTGTTTCTTGAATATTACTTGGATCCGTTCGTTCATAAACACGACACCGAAAAATTGCACAACATCATTCTGAAAACCTGGAACAAAATGTCTGAAAAAGGACATCAGGAAGCGTTAAAAATCAATTACACTCCAGAAAATCTTCAATTGATAAAAGACGCATTGGGATTATAAATTGATTTTTAAAGTAAAATATGAGATAATTTGTCACATCGAGCGCAGTCGATATGCCATTATGGTTCTCGACTACGCTCGAACTGACAAAAGATAAAAACTCAGATTCAAAAGACCAGCAACAGTCTTTCCTATGAAAAAAAAATCCAAAGGCTCTTTAGATAAAATTTCATTTAAAAAATTAAGGCGAATGTATCTATTCGCCTTAGTTACTATTGCTGTAACGGTACTTTTGAGCCAACTTCTTATTCAATACAACCTTAACAGCCAACTCAGCGATTCCAAAATCATAAACATTTCGGGAAAGCAAAGAATGCTAAGCCAAAAACTGACCAAAGAAATTTTGGTACTTAATTTCATTACCGATTCTGTACAAAAAAAAGAAAAAATCAATCAGATTTCAAAAATCATATCCGAGTGGAAATTCAATCACTACTCCCTTATAAACGGAAATGATAGTCTGGGTTTTCCAAAAGAAAAAAATCAGATTCTAATTCAGGATTTTGAAAATTTAAAACCCAATTTTGATGCGTTGCTTAAGGCCAGCAACACTTTTTTGGAAAACAAAAAACAAAATAAAAACGAAAAAGACAACCCAAAACTGGTTCAAAACATACTTGACAACGGTGCTGTTTTCCTTTCGAAAATGAACCAAATTGTAGGTGAATACGATAAAGAAGCCCTTGAAAAAGTAAGACGTCAAAGCAAAACGGAATATGCCATTCTGGTCTTTACATTATTGGTTTTATTACTCGAATTTATATTCATTTTCACACCTACCAACAAAAAAGTTGAACTGTTAATTTCTAATCTTTTATCTTCAGAAAAGAAAGCTTTAAAACTGGCAAGGGACACCGAAATTATCAGCGAAGCCAAAGAAAACTCAGTAAAAGAATTGAAATCGCTCAATTATGCAATGGAGAACACCCTTCTCTATTGCCGAATTGCAACTGACGGGACTATTATTCATATTGGTGAAAAGTTTTCCAAACTTATTCAATACAACCCATTTCTTTCGGATAAAAAATTCGGACAGGTACTCACTCCAATCGAAAAAGAACAACTCTCTATTGACCGCATTGTACTCGAAAACTACCGCAGGGGCTGGCAAGGCGAAATAAATATCACCAACCGAAACGATCAATCGCTTTGGCTGGATTTGTCTATGGTTCCGGTAACAATAAAAAAAGACGAATCGGAATTATTAATTATTTGTTTTGATATTACCGAACGCAAAAAAGCGGTTCAAGAAGTTGAGCGCCTGAACGCAGCTAACATTGCCGACAAATTGAACCAACAAAAAGTAATTTCAAGCAAGATTGTAGAAAATCAGGAAAACGAACAAAACCGTATTGCCAGAGAAATTCATGACGGGATCGGACAAATGTTAACGGGATTAAAATTCAGTCTTGAAAGTATTAATCTGGATGACAAGGAAAAATCTACCATAAAAATTGATTACCTGAAAAAATTGACCCTCGACATCATCAAGGGTGTTCGTACAGCCACATTCAATTTGATGCCCCCTGAATTGAGCGACCACGGAATCAATTCGGCTCTTGCCAAACTTACTTTGGAACTTTCTAAACTAACCGGGAAAAATATTCTTTTTTACAACAAAACCGATTTTAACAGCCGATTGGATTCCTTAATCGAAATCAATATTTACCGATTGACGCAGGAAGCCATCAACAATGCCATCAAATACGCCGATTCTACACATATTATAGTACAACTTTCGCATAGCGCCACCCTGCTGAGCATCACCGTTGACGATAACGGAAAAGGATTTGACATTACTGCCGTCGAAAAAAAGAGAAACAGCGAATCAGGAATGGGCATGGTATTCATGAAAGAAAGAATTGAATACATCAACGGACGCGTTTTCTTCAATTCGATTCCAAACGAAGGGACGAGGATTACTTTCAATGTACCGATTTAAAAATGGCAATTGCAATATCAATGCTAAAAATCAACCCAAAATTTTGTCGGTTTATTAAAAAACAAAAGTTTTTTTCTCTTAAAACCATTAAGATATTAAGATTCATTAAGCCTAAAAACTTAATTTTCTTAATTTCTTAATGGTAAAAAATATATTACTTTTTTTTATCCGCTTAGCGGACAGTCATAATAAAAATTAAAAATTTAATTTTTCAATAACAACTTACTCTTAGTAAGATAAGACTCATTTTGCTCTATAATTGAAATTTAGATTACACTCATTTTAATATTGATATTTGTTTCGGCTGATACTGAATTTTGATATTATTATTGAATTTTGATATTGACATTGGTACTGAATTTTGAATTTGATTTTTGACATTATCATTAATATTGCCATTGAATTTGATATTGATTTTTGAATTTGATGTACAATTGATTTTTTCCAAAAAATACGTATCTTAGCACTCTGAACATAGATGAATATACTTAAATAACAATAAGTAGATTATGAGCGATAAAATTCGAGTAATTCTTGCAGACGACCACGTATTTGTGAGAGACGGCATCAAATCGTTATTGGAAAACGAATCAAACATTACTGTTGTAGGCGAAGCTACAGACGGTCTGGAAGCGCTATCGCTGGTTGACAGTCTTCAACCCGATTTACTGATTCTTGATATCCGTATGCCAAACATGACAGGTATAGAAGTTGTCGAACAACTTAGAGGCAAAAACAATATGGTTAAAATTGTAATGCTTTCGATGCACGAATCTGAGGAATACGTATTAAAATCTATTCAAGCCGGAGCTGATGGATACTTACTTAAAGGTTCCAGTAAAGAAGAATTCCTAAAAGCGCTTCACACTGTTTCCAATGGTGGAAAATATTTCAGCGGAGACATTTCATCTATATTAATTGGTCAATTGACCAATCCAGGAGCAACTGTTGAGCCAAAACAACCTTTGGCTGAAGAGCAATTGATCACCAAAAGAGAAAAAGAAATCCTTAAACTTTTATTAAGCGGTAAAGGAAACAAAGAAATTGCCGAAGCTTTGGACATCAGTAAAAGAACTGCCGAAGTACACCGCTTCAACCTGATGAAAAAGCTGAAAGTAAAAAACCTGATGGAACTTTCTAACAAGGCTACTGAATTTTCATTGCTATAACAAACAAAAACCAAACATAAAGGTTTTTCAATCTAAAACATTTAAATCCTATTTTATGGCAGATAACCATGAGATAGGATTTTTTTTTCAAACTAGATTGTTCCTATCAATCATTTTCCAGTTATGAATTGGGTCCGACTGTAGCAAAATCATGAATGAAAAGTAACCGATATTATCTAAAACAATAGACCCAAAAAATTAAATTAAACTGCAAACCATTTTCAAGCTGTCAGAATCGATACTGGCAGCTTTTTTTTTTCTCTATTACATAATTTTCAATTCAAATACTTAAAAAAGCATCCGCACGAAACCCGCACAAATAAAGAGAACATTCAAAATACGCATAAAAAATACGTATTTATACTTAATTATTTTTTCAAAAACTGCGTTTTTGCAGCTTTTTCATTAAAGATGCTACTTAATTTTGTAAAAAATAATAAGTACTATGTCAACAGTAAATTCTCTTTCAATATCGCCCAGAATTTTATTGCTAAATACATTGGTTTTTACTGTGTGCTTTGTCTGTTTTGGTCAAGCTCTTGGATTTTTATCTTACTATTTTCAACTACCTGCTTAATGTGGATGCACATCACCGTGACAAAAATGATGAACGAAAAACAACCTGTCCTTTCAAAAGAGATGGATCGAAAATAAAATATCATTAGTTACTTGTATATCGCCGCTTCCTAAAATTGCCATCACGGGAGCGGCTTTTATTTTTTATAACGAAAAAAATTAAGTCAAATCAAATTTTACATATACGCCAACTTAACAAAAAAATATTAAGATCTAAATATATTATTAACTACCTAAATCAACCCCATGAAAAAAGTAACTTTACATCTGGCAGCCATCTTATTGTTGGCATTCACAGTTACCGGTTTTAAAAGTGTAACACTTCACCATCCTGTCTTGAAAAAAAGAGTAGTTGGACCGCCCAAAACCAAAAAATTATCATTGGAAAAACCTAATGTAACAATTGGTTTTATCAAATTGACTGATATGGCTCCACTGGCCATTGCGAAGTTTTTGGGTTATTTTGATGATGAGGGACTTGCAGTAACCCTGGAAGCCCAAGCCAATTGGAGAGATATTTTAGACAAAGTAATCGACAATCAAATTGATGGCGCTCAAATGCTTGCCGGACAACCTATCGCAGCCGCTGTAGGTTGTGGAAGACAAGCTCAATTGGTCACCACTTACTCCATGGATTTGAACGGAAATGCCATAACGGTATCCAATACAATTTGGTCCAAAATAAAAGACAGCATTCCGGTGGAATACGGCAGACCAGTTCATCCGATTCCTTCTTATGCCTTGAAACCGGCTTTAAATTTTTATAAAAAAATGAACAAGCCTTTTACATTCGGTATTGTTGCGGCATACTCGACTCACAATTATCAATTGCGTTATTGGCTGGCAGCTGGAGGTATTAATCCTGGATTTTACAACAATAATAACATTCAAGGAAGCAAAGGAAATACTGATGGAGATGTTTTGTTAAACATTACAGCTCCGCCTCAAATGCCTGAAACTTTAAAATCAGGGACAATTGACGGATATTGTGTTGGAGAGCCATGGAATCAGCAGGCTGTTGAAGAGACTATAGGCGTCCCAATTGTAACCAGTCGAGAAATCTGGAAAAATCACCCTGAAAAAGTATTTGCAATGACCAAAGAGTTTGTCACCAAATACCCAAATACCGCTATTGCAATCACAAAAGCCTTAATCAAAGCCGGAAAATGGTTGGATAATCCCGAAAACAGAAAAGAAGCCACCCGAATTTTATCTAAAGCGGCTTATGTTGATGGCGAAAAACGCGTGATAGACAATTCAATGCTTGGTACTTTTGAGTTTGAAAAAGGAGATGTCCGTTCAATCCCTGACTTTAATGTTTTCTTCAAATACAATGCCACCTACCCGTATTATTCGGATGGAATTTGGTACATGACTCAAATGAAGCGTTGGGGACAAATCACCGAATCAAAAACTAATGACTGGTATATCAGTAAAATCAAAGAAGTTTACAAACCAGATATGTGGATTCGTGCAGCAAATTTATTGTTGGAAGAAGGATTTATCACAGAAACCGACATCCCTTACACCGATGGATTCAAACCTGTAAGCTCCGACTTTATTGACAATATTCCTTATGATGGAAAAAAACCTGTAGAGTACATCAACAGTTTTAAAATTGGTTTGAAAAACTAAATCTTTACACTGGCACAAAATAAAAACAGCTCAATAATACCACAAAACAAATTTTAGATTCCATGAAACTTGGTGTATTCACAAAATACATCAAGTTTTTTTTATGACTAAATTCTAACCATTAACTACTAAATTTGAGTGAGTATTGCATCGCGTGAGTGATGGCAGTGGAGCTCTCCCGATTTTTCATCGGGAAGCGGGAACGTACAGCACGACCCACCTTTTTCGGTGGGGCACGCCCAAATAAACATTAGCAGACTTCTAAAAGACAATTAAAAAATAAATACCTCCCCTTTTTTGTTACATTAGTTACAAAAACTCAATTATCAATCTGCTATGGAGTGCAATTCTTCCAATAATTCAAAAAAGACTATCGATTTTTAACATTCTAATTTTATTTAACAAAACATCAAAATAAAACGAGTTTTATACGTATTTATACGTAATTATTACTTATTTTTGTTTGTGTAAAATCATGATAATGATTCTTACTGCACCACTTTATAAACGAAGACATACATAATGCAAAATACAGAAATCAAAACTACGTGTTCCTATTGTGGAGTAGGATGCGGAATTATTGTAAAAAATGATTCTAAAAATGGAGTGACGGTTACAGGTGACATAAATCATCCCGTAAATAGAGGAATGCTGTGTTCCAAGGGGATGAACTTACATTATGTAGTCAACGACACTTCGGATAGGATACTGTATCCCGAGATGAGATGGAGTAAATCGCATCCAAAAGAAAGAGTGAGTTGGGATACTGCCTTAGACCGTGCAGCAGCAGTTTTTTCTTCTATCATAAAAAAACATGGCCCAGACAGTGTAGGGTTTTATATATCAGGACAATGTTTGACTGAAGAATATTATTTGGTTAACAAACTTGTAAAAGGTTTTTTGAAAACCAATAATATTGACACCAATTCCAGACTTTGTATGAGTTCGGCGGTGGCGGGTTACAAAAAAACCTTTGGTGAGGATTCTGTTCCAATCGCTTACGCCGATATTGAGTTAGCTGATACTTTCATGATAACAGGAGCCAATCCGGCTTTTTGTCACCCAATTTTGTTCAGACGACTCGAACAACACAAGGAGAAAAACCCAAAAACAAAAATCATTGTTGTCGATCCAAGACGTACAGACTCGGCCATAGCTGCCGATTTGCACTTGCAAATACTTCCGGGAACGGATATTGTTCTATACCACGCCATCGGCAGACGATTGATTGAAAAAGGGTTTGTTGATTTTGATTTTATCCGTAACCATACTGAAAATTTTAAGGCCTACAAAGACTTGGTAATGGGTAGTTCCTATGAAAAAGCATCCAAATTATGCGGTGTTTCCGTAAATGATATTCATACTGCAGCTGACCTAATTGGCAAAGCCAAAGGATTCATCTCGATGTGGGCTATGGGATTGAACCAAAGCGCTATTGGAGTTGATAAAAACACAGCTTTACTCAATCTTTCACTGATAACAGGACAAGTAGGAAAACCGGGTTCAGGACCTTTTTCATTAACGGGACAACCCAATGCAATGGGAGGCCGTGAAGTAGGTGGAATGGCTAATTTGCTTGCAGTTCACAAAGAATTAAATAACCCGGAACATCGTAAGGAAGTGGCTGATTTTTGGGGAATTGACGCCATTTCCGATAAGCCGGGGCTGACTGCAACCGAAATGTTCGATGCTTTGGAATCTGGCAAAATGAAAGCCATTTGGATTATTTGTACCAATCCGATGGTAAGTTTACCTGATGCCCGAAGAGCTGAAAAAGCATTGCAAAATGCCAAATTTGTGGTTGTTCAAGAAATCTCCCACAATGCCGATACCGCCAAGTTTGCCGACTTATTGCTTCCTGCCGCCGGATGGCTGGAAAAAGAAGGAACAATGACCAACTCAGAGCGTCGTATTTCTTATCTTCCAAAAGGAATTAACCCGCCAGGCGAAGCTTTATCGGACGTGGAAATTCTATTGGCTTTTGCCAAAAAAATGAAATTCTCCGGTTTCAATTTCAACAATACCGAAGCCGTTTATAAAGAATATTGTCTGATGACAAAAGGCACTAATATTGATGTGTCTTTCCTTAACTATTCCAGACTAAAAAACGAAGGAACTTTCCAATGGCCAGTTCCAGATTATGGACATCCGGGAACCCCTCGATTATTTGCCGATAGAAAATTCTTTACGCCATCACAAAAAGCAATTTTCAATATCCCGACGAGTATCGAAAACACTTCGGAACCGCCATCAGAAAAATATCCTTTTATCCTAACCACAGGACGTATCCGCGACCAATGGCACACAATGACCAAGACCGGTAAAGTGTCCCGATTGATGACGCACACTCCTAGCCCAGTTCTAGAGATAAACCCGATAGACGCTTTCAAAAATGAAATAAAAAATGGTGATATCGTAGTTGTAAGTAGCAAAAACGGGGAAGTTCGCGTTAAAGCTAAATTAACAGAAACGATCAAAGAAGGTGTTCTGTTTTTGCCAATGCACTGGGGAAGACAATTGGATAACGACCTGAACCGAACCAACAATCTGACAAACACCATTGTTGATCCTATTTCGAAAGAACCTGATTTCAAATACACCACAGTAGCGGTTAAAAAATACGTAAAACCGTTCCAAAAAATCGCTGTTATTGGTGCTGGTGCCGCAGCGTTTCGTTTTATTCAAAATTACAGAGAAATCAATACTTTGGACGAAATCATTGTTTTTTCCAACGAAGAAAATCCATTCTACAACCGTGTTCTTTTACCGGAATATGTTACTGCTGAATTGACTTGGGAAAGCCTTTTGAAAATAAAGCAAGATGGTCTGAAACAATTGAATATCACAATGAAATCGGGAGTTGCTATCGAAAATATAAACTCAACCAACAAAACAATAACCGACAGCGACGGAACCGTTCATCAATTTGACACTTTGATTATGGCAACCGGAAGCCGCCCTTTTGTTCCGGAAAATGCACAGCTTCACCTTCCGGGACGTTTTACGATCAGAAAGAAAAACGATGCCGACCGACTAAAAAATTATCTGGATGCCACCAACTTACCAACCGAAGACCAACATGTAGTTATTATTGGTGGTGGATTACTAGGACTGGAACTGGCCGCTGCACTTAAACATAAAAAAGTCAAAATAACAATTATTCAAAGAGCGTCCCGTTTGATGGAACGCCAATTGGATCGAATTTCCAGCAAATTATTGGCCGAAGAAGTACAACAACGTGACATCCAAATCTATTTCGACAACGAGGTTAGCACTGTATTTGAAACCGACAATCCAAACGAATTGGAAATCGCTCTGAAAAGTGGTCGAATCCTTACTGCCAATGCCATTGTGTACACGATTGGAACTATCCCGAATATCGAATTGGCTAGAGAAACAGGACTGTCTTGCGGACGTGGTGTAAAAGTCAACCAATACTTGCAAAGCTCTCACCCTGATATTTTTGCCATTGGTGAAATTGCCGAATTCAACAACCAATTATTCGGAATCACATCAGCTGCCGAAGAACAAGCCGATATTTTGGCGAACTTCATTGCCGGGGACATCAGTAGTTTTTACAAAGGATCCATTTTGATGAATATCCTAAAATTGGAAGATATCAACCTGTGTTCTATTGGTCAAATCGAAGTGCCTGAAAACGACGATTCCTACGAAGAAATTATTTTTGCCGACTTAGGAAAACGTTACTACAAAAAATGTATCGTTAAGAACGACTTACTTGTTGGAGCCATCCTGATGGGAGACAAAAATGAGTTTGCCGAATTCAAAACGATGATTGAAAGTAAAATCGAATTGGCCGATAAACGAAATACTTTATTGCGAGGAAGTGGCTCTGAAGCCAAACCTGTACTAGGAAAACTCGTTTGTTCCTGCAGTCAGGTTGGTAGTGGAAACATCGAAGATTGCATCAAAAGCGGCGTAACCAATTTCACCGAACTTTGTAAAACTACCGGAGCAGGACTCGGCTGCGGAAGCTGTAAAACAGAAGTGAAGGAGATATTGGCAAAAGTCAAGTAAACGGTGATCAGTATTTAAGTGATCAGTTCAAAACTAATAGCTGAACAACGAAATACTGAATATCAACTATTTAATAACTGATTACTAAAATAGTAAAGACGCACTGCAGTGCGTCTCAACAACTGAACATTATAAATTATGGAATTAACAAGACTCATAGTAAAAGGCGGGGTAATATCTCCGGGGGAATTACGAGAAATCGTAAATATGGCAATGGATCAAGGTCTTGAAGCCATTTCTTTTGGTTCCAGACAAGACATTATTTTCCCAAAAGGATTCGAAAATAACACTCCCGAAAAAATAGGAAAACACCATTTTGTTTATCCAAACGAAAAAAGCGGAAACAACATCGTTTCCTCTTACGTTTCTACCGATATTTTCCCGAATACCCCTTGGCTAACCGGGAATAAATTCCTTTATATCTTAGAACAATTCAAGGAACAGCCAAAGCTAAAAGTCAACATAACCGACCCAAAACAACAGCTAGTTCCGCTATTCACGGGACACATCAACTTTATTGCTTCACATCATGAAGACTATTGGTTTTTGTATGTTCGTTTGCCAAAATGGGACAAAATGGAACTTTTTCCTGTGTTGATTTACAGTTGGGATATTGGAAAAATATATTACGAAATAGAAAAAGCATTACAGGAAGAACCGGATACTGTTGATATGATTTTCCAACTCATGGGGGATTTGGACACCAACAACAGAACCATCGACCAGCCGCTGAAATTACCGTTTTATCCTTTCCCTTATTACGAAGGAATGAATAAACTGGGAATCGACCAATACTGGCTTGGGCTTTACTGGCGTAACAATCTTTACGATTTAGAATTCCTAAAAGAAATGTGCGATTTGTGTTTCGATTGTAAAATCGGAAAAATATGCATCACGCCCTGGAAATCTTTCATCGTAAAAGGTATTCCAAAAGACCGAAAACTTGATTGGGAAAAATTCCTTGGAAAAAAAGGAATCAACGTTCGTCATTCCTTGTTGGAACTCAACTGGCATTTACCTGTGGCGACAGAATGGGCTTTGAATCTCAAAACATTTCTCGTACGCACGCTCGACCAGTTCGACATCAGCACCTATGGCCTTACTTTTGGGATATCCGACTATAATCGTGATGGACATTATTTCACATCGGTAGTCATCGAAAAAAACGAATCGCCAAAGGATCTTGAATCTATCAAAATCCGAGATACTTTCAACGTTTTGCACGCGAAAAATTTTGATCCAAACACTCGGGAATACATCGTTCACGCTCAAGACGTCGACAAACTCGAATTACCAAATATCTTGATCGAACTAAGTAAAAAATACTTCAGCGAATTAAGTAATTCCGTATTAGAATTTCAGAATACCAGTGCCAAAAAAGAAGTCAAAGCTCAAGACATCTATCAATGCCAAGAATGCTTAACGGTCTATAACTCGGAATTCGGCGATGTTACCCAAGGAATCGAAAAAGGAACATTATTCGAGCACCTCCCAGAAAATTATTGTTGTCCGCTATGCGAAGCGCCAAAAGACAGCTATATTAAATTAACTGAAACGACGGTGTAATTATTTTTTGGGCGAGCCACCATAAATAAAAAGGGCCTAATCATCAAAAAGGTGATTCGGCCCTTTTCCTTTATGCTGTCAGGCTGTCCGCTCCGCCGCGGCGGATTGCTCCCATCCTTCTCGCGGGTAAACTGCTATTCAAAAATCAATAGCAATTTTAATTTCAAAAATCAATAAAAACCGTTTCATCCTTAATGAGACAACTCTCTAAGTACTACTCATTCTGATTTTTCAATTCCATCCCAAAACGAAAAGCTAATTAGTAATTTGTAATGATTTATTTATACATTAGCAAAAAAATAAGACTTGGTATTTATCAGACTTACACACCCAATTATAGATAGTTAAGTTGGATTTTGTAAGACTTATAAATGAATTATGATACATATTAGTAAACAACAGGTTCAAAAAATCAATATGGAACAATTTGAACTAACTGGCGGAGCAAGAATTGGTGCGGCAAATGCTACATGGCCACTTGCAACCTTGAAAGTAAATAAAGATAAACTGGAATTGAATGCCTCAATAGTTGGAAATTTAATATTCCAACCAAAAGACATTATTTCAATTGAAACATATATGATGATTCCATTAATCGGGCAGGGAATAAAAATAAATCATCGAATTCCAAACTATAACAACAAGGTTATTTTTTGGACTTTTAAAGAGCCTACACAGGTATTAAATCAAATTAAACAGACAGGTTTTTTAGAAAATATCGACAGTAGAATTTCAGAGACAGACAAAATAATTATCAGCCAACAACAAGCTGGTGGCTTTCCAATTAAAAAGCCAGTTGCTATTGGACTAATTGCCTTATGGAATTTTTCACTCATCTCTGACTTTATAAATTTCGCAATGTCTGACAAGAAAAGTATACCGTTAGGTAATGGGACAATAATAGCACTTGCAACAATGATTCTCTTATCAATTCTGTCTTTAATTTCAAAGGACTTCAGTAAACTAATTTTAAAAGAAGGAAAATCAATTAAAGACATAAACAAATTTCTGTACCTCTTAATTTTCATAGGAAGCTTTATGCTAATAAATATTTTGACTTTTAGAAATGCGTAAAACTACCAACCATAATAGGCATATAGCAAAATTGTGTATTACATGATAAAGCCACGTTTCCGTTTCACAGGAAATTTAATTTAAACGAAAATAATTGATTTCATAGCTAATAACACCAAAGCGTTAGCATTAACTCTATGACGAACTGTATAAAAACAACCGACTGATCTAAAATGAAAAATGACGATACAAAGAAATATAGATGTTGGTTTTTAGTCAATCAACATATTTTCGAAAAAGAATTTGAGGCAATTGAACAAAAAGCTATAAAAGTATTTCTTGATTTTATTTCGGATAAAAATTATGGTTCTGGCATTGGACTTTTTCGTTTTGACATTTATGTTGAACCAAAAATAAATTTTGGACGACAAACTGATAGCATAAATACTGCTTGCGCTCACTTATCTGCTCATATTGACAAACAACTTTTTGACACTTCAAGTGATGACGAAAAATTGAAGTTACTACTCAATGCTTCTTTGATTTTAGTAAAATATTTAGAACAAAGAGTTCCTTTGCCAAAAGATTTTAATGCAGAGAATTTATTTTCGGACTATAAGCAATATTTAAAAAACCAATCGTTGTTATTACACCAAACTGAAACAGACCAAGCTGTAATCAAATTTTTTGACACCACCCGTTTTCTTTTTAGACGAACAGAAACAATCGAAGTTGAAAAAAGCAAAATCCATTTTGATCTTAACGAAGTTCAGGATTTTATAAATAATGAGATAGCTGGCAAAACATTCGGTAAATCTGTTACTAGTGTAGACTTTGGATTTGAACTATATGACTACAATGGTAACTTTGCAACATTTTTGAAGCAAACAGAGAACTACAAAAGATACGGAACGAAACACAAAAACTATCTTGTAGTCAAACACTTTGATTATTCGGAAATAAAAAATCTTAATGAACATCAACAGTATCAATTATTGAAAGTTAAAGTTTTGGAAGGAATAAACGATTATGACAACTTAAAAAGAAAGCCTAAAGATTTTGATAAGGAACGGTTCTACAACATAATAGAAAACATACTGACTACCTATAAAAAACAAAAGAGCTACTGTTAATAGCTACAATAGATTTGGACAATTAACTTTATGAAAAAATAGGTCTGTATCTGGTATGATTTGCTTAACCAGTTCGTCCTGATAATTATCGGGACTCGGGTGTCAAATCCGAAGAAAGAGATTAATTTAGTTCTAAGCCCAATGTGGCACTAAGAACGTTTATAGCAATGTTGAAGAAGAAAATGAAAAAAATTAATGAAAACTAAACTTACTATAAAAGAATTTAGAGAGCGATTAGAGGACAATACAAAAATCGGCATGCCCGAACTTAAAATGACATTTGGAATATTTTCTATTTTTTTTCAAAACTCAAAATACTTTTATGGGAAGTTTGACGAATCAACTTTTCGACTTGCTATAAACTATAATTTTGTTACCACTTTTTACATTCTTAAAGGAAAATATCAAAATATTAACAACAACCTAAAACTAAATTATACTGTCGAACCTATAAATAAAATTGGACTTATTTGGATAAAATTCTTTCCATTTATTGCAATAATTGGATTCAATTATTTTTCATATTTTATTTTGAAAAATACTCCAAACGAAATATTTATCATCTCAAACTTATTTATTGTTTTTATTACTTTCTTTTCAAGATGGAAATTAACACGAGAAAAGAAAAACTTAGAACAAAAGTTTATTGAAATATTTGAAATAATTGCATGAGAAAAACACTTCCTTCAAAAGCCGTAGCTGCCATACGACTCCCAATATTTTAAAACTATTTCCTAAAAAGTAAAATTTTAAACGAAGTTTATTTACTTTATCAAAAAAGAATTCTTATTACATCAAAATCCGTCCACTTTCACTACTTTTAATAGTCTTTTATTTGAAAAAACTCATCCTTCCTAAAACGCATGTTTTTAAAAATCAAAACATTAAACAAAAACACATCAAAATGGAGACAACAAATTTCACAACTACAATAGAAGTTGACAATTCCCCAAAAGAAGTATTTGATGCCATAAATAATGTTCGGGGCTGGTGGCAAGGAGAAATCACTGGCGACTCAGAGAAATTGAACGATGAATTCGGATATACAATGGCAGACATTCATTATTCCAAACAAAAACTCGTAGAATTAGTTCCCTATGAAAGAATCGTTTGGTTGGTAACAGACAGTAATTTAAGTTCGTTTAATGACAAAAAAGAATGGACAGGTACAAAGATTATTTTTGAAATAACCCAAGTAAATAATAAAACACAAGTCCGTTTTACGCATATCGGTTTGGTTCCAACATTTGAATGTTACGGAGACTGCTCCTGGGCTTGGGGACAACTCATTCAGGAAAGTCTGTTGAGCCTGATTACAACAGGAAAAGGTAAGATTGTCTTCGAATAGAATGATTGCCCACGGATGACGCGGACTAAAAGGATTCTCACGGAATAATTTTGGCAAATCTTTGGTCTAAAATCAGCGTAAATCCATATCATCCGTGTCATCCGTGGGCCAATTTAGCAGTTTGTAAAAGTGAACTTTTGCTTCTTCAGTTTTATTATCTTAGCGAAAAAAAGAAATGACAAAAATTGCTTTAATAACAGGCGCAACTTCAGGAATTGGAAAAGCTACAGCTATTAAATTAGCCGAAAATGGATATGATTTAATCCTATGCGGACGTCGTGCAGAACGTCTGGAAGAATTAAAATCTGAATTATCAAATACTGTAAAAATTCATAGTCTCATATTTGATGTTCGCTACAGAAAAGAAGTCGAATCTCAAATAAATTCTTTACCAAATGAATGGAAAGACATTGATGTTTTGGTAAATAGTGCCGGTAATGCCCACGGACTTTCATCTATTGATGATGGCGACATCGATGATTGGGACGCAATGATTGACGGAAATGTAAAAGGCTTATTATATGTTTCAAGAGCTGTAATTCCGCAAATGGTCGAAAGAAAAAAAGGCCATATTATCAATTTAAGTTCTGTTGCCGGAAAACAAACTTATGCCAATGGCGCCGTTTATTGTGCATCTAAAAAAGCAGTTGAAGCCATCAGTGAGGGGATGAGACTAGACTTAACACAACACGGAATTAAAATTACGAATATCGCGCCGGGTGCTGTTGCTACAGAATTTTCAGAAATAAGATTTAAAGGAGATACTGAAAGAGCTCAAAAAGTTTATGAAGGCTTCGACCCTTTATTGGCTGAAGATATAGCCGATTTTATATCTTATACCGTCAATGCCCCGGATAGAGTTACAATTGCCGATGTAACGATTTATGCCAAAGCACAATCGGCGCCAACAACCATTTATAAAAAGTAAACTCAAAACAATTACAATAACGACCTCGTTTAAAGCAATTTATTCGAGGTTATTTTTTTCTTAAAAAATCAAATTCGAAAAATATCTTTTCCAGAAAATCGTTCTTATACCATTGATTATCATAGCTCTTTAGACAAAAAACGGTATCAATCAACCGAAAGAAAAAATTGTATCTTTTAATCTTCAATCATTGTTTCATTTATTTAAAACCAACTAAAGATGAGTGCTTCAATTAAAATAGACAAGGATTTTGCCAATAAGCAAATCACAGTTCTCAGTGAATTCAAAGCACCCAAAGAAAAAATTTGGGATGCGTTTACCAATCCAGACATTACCGATAAATGGTGGGCACCAAAGCCCTACCAAGCTATTACCAAACAATCGGACTTTAAGAATGGTGGACAATGGTTGTATTATATGCTTTCACCAGAAGGAGAAAAACATTGGTGCCTTGCCGAATTTTATAATATTAAGCAAGCTGAATCCTATGAAGTGACCGACGCTTTTTGTGATGAAAACGGAAACCTAAACAACGATTTTCCAAGAATGAACTGGAAAAACAGCTTTGAAGAAGAAAACGGAACAACCAGAGTAACCAACGAAATTACATATGCCCGGGTAGAAGATATGAAACAAATCCTCGAAATGGGTTTTGAAGAAGGTTATTCGATGGGATTGAATCAATTGAATGACTTGTTGAATGAAAAGAAAATATAAAAAATAGAAAAAGCCTCGAATCCAATGAATCGGGGCTTTTTACTAATGTTCTAACTTATTTCAGATTACCTTAACTGAGTAGTATCAACACGTGTTGGGGTGTCTTTCCCACTAATTATTGTCGATGAACTAATGGCAATTGCTTTGATTATTTCAGTCATATTATCGATATCCAAGGTTTCAATTTCATCATCGGCAGTATGGTAATTGGGTTCGCTATCCATTTTGGAAGTCGAAATCGTATGTGCCGGAACTCCTAATTTAGCTAAAGTAGCATTGTCCGAACGATAAAACAATTGTTCTTGCGGGTACGGATCAGGGTAAAACTGAAAAGCAGTTCCTTTCAAATTTCTTTGCAAAATCTCACCCATATTCGATTTTTCAAACCCTGTAATATAAGCTGAGTTCTTTCCCCATTTCGATTCGGTTCCAATCATTTCTAAATTAAACATAGCTATTACCTTATCGGCAGGAAGTTGTTTCGAAAAATATTTGGCTCCAAAACCACCCAATTCCTCAGCAACAAATGTTGTAAAAATAATGGTTCTCTCGTTATTGTTTAATTTTTTGAGGTAGTTCGCCAGCATGATAACCGCCGTACTTCCGGCCGCATCATCATTTGCACCGTTATAAATAGAATCTGTTGCTGTATGTGGTGCACCTTCTTCCGGTGAGCCTACTCCTAAATGGTCATAATGGGCTGAAAAAATAACATATTCGTCCGGTTTGCTTTTCCCAGGCAAAACACCAACAACATTATTCAATGGCTTTTTAGTGACTGTATTACTAAGCTCTATTGAAAAAATATTCGCTTCTGAAACTCCAAAAACAAATAAAACCGTATTGTCTCCAGGATTAGTCTTTATTCTGTCAATGTGCTGAAGATTTGGCAGCACTTTATTAAAAGAAGCATCAACCAAAACCAGATAACTTTTAGTACCGTTGAAATACTCATTAAACTTTTGTCCAAGATTATCACCTTTACTGATTTTAACAACTGTGATATCACTTTTTTCAGTTAAAGAAACTTGGGGTTGATAAGAGAATGCTACTACTTGTAACTTATTGATTTCCTTTCCGTCAACAACAATTTTGGACGCCGTTTCTTTCGATTCGGTCATAAAAAATTCCTGTCTGAAATTAGGTGCTCCCATGAACGTTTTCAAGCCCGCTTTCTTAAACTCCGATTCAATAAAAGCAGATGCTTTATCGATGGCAGGCGTAAATGCCCTCCTCCCCTGCATATCATCGGCAGAAAGTATTTTTTCGATTCGGGTTACTTCTTTGGAATTAATAAGTTTATCAATCGACTGTCCTTGCACAGTCATACAAAGACCTAAAACAAATGCGCTTACAAAAAATTTTCTCATATTTTACTTTTATAAATAACTAATTTATACGATCAAAAATATATTTTTTATTTGAGAAAAGAGAAACTCCATCGCTATTTAAGCAAAAAGGTGCCCATAAAGCACCTTTTAATCAATTTTTCTCAAAAAAAATTCAACATATTATCCTCCCGCAAAAGGAGGCAATAAAGCAACAACATCATCATTTTTAAGAATCAGGTTGCTGACTTTATCAATGATTATTTGATTTACCGCCACACTAAAAGGAAATTGCCCAAGTTGATATTTATTTTCCAATTCGGATAATAACTTACTTAACGGCAAATCGGAAAAATCTATTTTTTCGTCACGACATCTGGTTCGCTCTACTATACCTCCAAAATATTTTATTACAATCATCCCACAAGATTTAGGTTTTGCAAAATAAATTCCTCTTCCATAAACGCATCCATAAACATTTCCGCTTTTACATAAGTAGTCAATTCCGAAGCATTTTTAACCACTTCCCCAATTACGATAATCGCCGGAGAAGCAATTTCATTCTTTTTAACCAAATCTGTAATTGTACTGATTGTTCCTATTACTTTCTTTTGTATTTTTTGCGTTCCGTTTTGGATAATGGCAATCGGCAAATCGTCAGTTCTGTTGTTTTGATACAAGGCAACTATCTCCTCCAATTTATTCATTCCCATCAAAATAACAACTGTCGCCGAAGATTGTGAAGCCAAAGCGACATCTTTGGACAATTTATGGTCAGAAGTTGTTCCGGTAATTACCCAAAAGCTTTCAGCAACTCTTCTTTGTGTCAAACTGATTCCATTCGAAGCCGGCACGCCTAAAGCAGACGAAATCCCTGGTACAATTGCGGTTTCAATCCCGAATTGACTTGCAAAATCAATTTCTTCGCTTCCTCTTCCAAAAACAAATGGATCTCCTCCTTTTAATCGAACAACATGACCATGTCTCTTAGCCATCGACACAATCAAATCGTTGATTTGATCTTGGCTGTATGCATGGCAACCAAAGCGTTTTCCAACAAATATAATTTCAGCATTTTTCGCATACTGTAACAACTCTTCGTTGACTAAAGCATCATACAAAACAACATCGGCATCTTCCAACGCTTTTATCGCTTTTAGTGTTATCAACTCAACATCTCCAGGTCCTGCTCCCACTATTGTCAATTTTGGTTTATTGATTTGTATCATGATTAAAAGTATTAAGAATTAAACTTTTCAAATAACTAAGTATAAATACGTAAACAAATATACGTACTTTTTTCTAATTACAACTCTTTAAAATCAAAAAAATTAAAAAAAACTAAAAACATAATTGCTTTTAGTTTTTCAAATCATATTAACAAAAAATATCGCTCAGAAAAGTATTGAACTAAAAATCAAAAAGTTGAGAATTTACCATCAATATAATAAAGGTACCTTTTAAAAATAAAACCATTAAAAAATTAAGCTTAATGCATCTTAATCTCTTAATGGTTCAAAATAAAAATATTTTATGTTAAATTAGTTTTTATCTAAAGTCACTCAAAGCCTTTTCAATAATGACAAGACATTCCTGAATTTGTTCTTCGGTAATCACCAAAGGTGGCGCGAAACGTATTTTATTTCCGTGAGTAGGCTTTGCCAATAATCCGTAATCCCTGAAACGAAGACAGATATCCCAAGCCAAATCAGAATCTTCGCTACTATTAATTACAATAGCATTCAACAAACCTTTTCCGCGAACCAAAGAAATCAACGGATTGCGTTCTGCAATTTCGTTAAGACCTTTTCTTAACATGATTCCCAATCTTTCGGCATTTTCAGATAAGTTTTCTTCACGCACCACCTCAAGAGCAGCAACGGCAACTGCAGCAGCAACAGGGTTTCCTCCAAAAGTGGATCCGTGTTGTCCCGGCTTGATGACATTCATAATATTGTTATTTGCCAAAACTGCCGATACCGGATAAACACCGCCCGAAATGGCTTTCCCCAAAATCAAAATATCGGGTTGCACATTTTCATGATGCACTGCCAATAATTTACCCGTTCTGGCAATTCCGGTTTGAACTTCATCGGCTATGAACAATACATTGCGTGCTTTGCAAAGTGCTTTGGCTTTTGCCAAAAATCCTTCACTAGGAACGTAAACTCCCGCTTCTCCCTGAATAGGTTCAACCAAGAAACCGGCAATATTGTTAGATGAATTCAATGCTTTTTCCAAAGCTTCGGTATCATCATAAGGAATTTTGATAAACCCTTCCGTAAAAGGGCCAAAACTTTGACGGGCACTTTTGTCATTCGAAAAAGAAATGATAGTGGTTGTTCTACCGTGAAAATTATTCTCGCAGACAATAATTTGCGCTTGGTTTTCAGGAATACCTTTTACTTCGTACGCCCATTTACGGCACAGTTTCAAAGCGGTTTCTACCGCTTCGGCACCAGTATTCATTGGCAACACTTTCTCAAATCCAAAATAATTGGTTACATATTCTTCATAAACTCCCAATTGATCGTTGTAAAAAGCACGCGAAGTCAATGTCAATTTCTGCGCTTGCTCAACCATAGCCCCAACTATTTTTGGATGACAATGCCCTTGGTTCACAGCCGAATAAGCCGATAAAAAGTCAAAATATTTTTTTCCGTCAACATCCCACACAAAAACGCCTTCTCCCTTCTCCAAAACTACTGGCAGCGGATGATAATTATGAGCTCCGTATTTATTTTCTTTTTCAATTAAATTTTCAGATTTTGAAGAAAGTTCTCCTGTTATTTGTGTCATGACAAGGCTTTATTAAAGTTTAACAAACCAAAAGTAATTATATTTTTTATTTATCAATACAAAAAACATATTTTTGACTTATGTGTAACATTTTAAACAAAAAATGATTTTATTTAAACAAAAATTAAGTCATATTTTTAATTTAACATTTCTATTCCGCTACACCAAAAAATATAAGAGAACAAACAATTACTTTTATAACCCTAAAAAAGTGATTTTAACTTTTAAAAAACATAAAAATGGAGATATTATTAGATGAATTTGACATCAGCATCATAAAAGAATTGGAAAAAGACGGAAGGATGGCCTTTTCATCAATTGCGACCAACTTAAAAATTTCCAACACAATGGTTCACCAGCGCGTTAATCGTTTATTGGAAAACGGAATTATAACTGGAATCAAACCTGTCATCAACGAAAAAAAAATTGGTTATGACTGGGGAGCTTTTACCGGAATCTATTTGAAAAAGGACCAAGACTCTGCAAGAATTATCGAAGAATTAAAAAAAATCCCTGAAATCACTGAGTGTTATTACATCGCTGGCTCCTTTACTCTTTACATAAAAATGATTGCCCGAGATCACGAACACATGAGAAAATTGCTTTACGAAAAAATCGACAGCATTCCCGGAATCGCAAAAACAGATTCCTTAATCGAATTGGGATGCGCTTTTAAACGCAACATCAGTTTTTAATCATAAATCATTATTGTTTTTTGGAGCGGAAAGATTTGGTATATTTTATAGACATGGTTCCCGTTTTCCGCTGCAATTCCCGATAAAGAAAAAACTACGGCAAAAAAGCCTTGTTTTTCTAAATCGGGAGATTTCCACTTCACCCGGGGCTAAAAGGAAACAATCGTTTTTTTTGGTCATCAATCAAAAAACCATTAAGAAATTGAGTCTGAATAAAACTTAATTCCTTAATGGTTTTATTATTTTATACCATTTTTATTCTGATATTTGTAAAAAAACAAAAACCATGAAAAAATTTAGATTCATAACAATTATTATGATATTAACTACTATTCAGGGATTTGCGCAATTAAAACCAGTTCAATACAAAGATGGAAACCAAATTTTAAATGGTTATAAAGTTGCTCCCTCAAAAAGCAGCAGCCAAAAACCTGGAATCTTAATCCTACCGGCCTGGCGAGGGATTGACAAACTTTCCAAAGATACCGCTGACAAACTCTCAAAAATGGGATATTATGCCTTTATAGCTGATATTTATGGTGAAGGAAATTACCCAAAAGACAACAACGAAGCGGGCAAAATAGCAGGTTCGTATAAAAAGAATTTCGAGGCTTATCAAAAAAGAATTTCTTTGGCTTTGCAACAATTAATTTCAGCTGGAGCCAATCCGGATAACATAGTGATTATTGGGTATTGTTTTGGAGGCACTGGAGCACTTGAAGCAGCTCGTGGACACATGAACGTAAAAGGGGTTGTTTCCTTTCACGGAGGTTTAGGCAAAGACAGTACAAGGCCTACAGAACCAATTACAGCAAAAGTATTGGTGTGCCACGGTGCAGATGACCCTTACGAATCCAAAGAAGAAATCGCTGCTTTCCAACAAGAAATGAGAGACACAAAAGCCGATTGGCAAATGATTTACTACGCCAATGCTGTTCACTCCTTTACCAATCCGGAATCTGGAAATGACAATTCGAAAGGTGCGGCCTACAACGAAAAAGCCGACAAACGTTCTTTCGAGCATTTCAAATTATTCTTAAACGAAGTATTAAAAAAATAACAACTTTATTATACCAATTATTAGATGAAAAAAAAGGTAACACTTCTATTATTTGTTGCAACGCTGACCTGTTTTGCTCAAAAAAATGATGTTTATAAAGAAGATCCTACCCGATTTATGAACACCATAACCGCCGATAAATTAAAAACTAAACTTTATATTGTTGCTTCCGATGAAATGGAAGGTCGTGACACAGGTTCCAAGGGACAAAAGAAAGCCGGAAATTATCTTATCGATCAATATAAAAAAAGTAAAATTCCGTTTCCAAAAGGAGCTACCAGTTACTATCAGCCTATACCAGCATCATTCTTGAATGCCAAACACAATGAAAATCTGCCTGACTCAGAAAATATTTGGGCTTATATTGAAGGTTCAGAAAAACCGGAAGAAGTTTTGGTAATTTCAGCTCATTATGACCATGTAGGTATCAAAAATGGTGAAGTGTACAATGGCGCCGATGACGACGGTTCAGGAACTGTTGCTATTCTGCAAATCGCACAAGCTTTTCAAAAAGCCAAAAATGAAGGACACGGGCCTAAGCGTTCCATTTTGTTCCTTCATGTTACGGGTGAAGAGCATGGTTTGCACGGATCTCGTTACTATTCTGAAAATCCTTTATTTCCAATAGCCAATACCGTAGCAGATATCAACATTGACATGATAGGACGCCGTGATATTGATCATGCCAAAACCAACAACTATGTGTACGTAATTGGAGCTGATAGATTATCCACCGATTTACACAACATCACCGTTGCACAAAACAAGAAATACACCCATTTGGACTTGGATTTCAAATTCAATGATCCGAAAGACCCAAATCATTTCTACGAGCGTTCAGACCACTATAATTTTGCAAAATTTGGTATTCCTGCTGTATTCCTTTTCAATGGAGTTCATGAAGATTATCATCAAAAATCTGATGAGCCAAACAAAATAGAATACGATGCTTTGGCAAAAAGAGCCCAACTAGCTTTTGTAATTGCTTGGGAATTGGCCAACAGACCAGACAGAATTGTAGTTGATAAACCTATAAAATAAGTTTTCGGTAAATAAAAAAAGAGCTTTGGAACAATTCAAAGCTCTTTTTTAGTAAATATTATTTGTTAAAATTACATATTCATTTTCTAGAATTATTTGATTTTAGTAAATTTAGAAAAAGTACCCCAAAATCGTTAAACCTTTTCATTCATAAAACATCCTGAAGGCTAATAGATTTTGTGTTCAAGTAAATGATACGTAAATTCGCCGAGATGAATCAATGAATCCCTACAACAACTGGTTTTATTAATTGCATTTTCGTTTTTAGATAAATGAATGAGATAATGACAAAAAGACAAGATTTGGTTCCAAACAACAAATACATTTTTGAACATTTTTTTGAATTATCAGGCGATTTATTATGCATCGCAGGATTTGACGGTTATTTCAAAAAAATAAATCCTGCCGTTTCTCAACTATTGGGCTACACAAATGAGGAACTTTTTTCAAGACCAATAAATGAATTTGTCTATTTCGAGGACCAAAACATTACATCTAAAGTTCGAAAAGAACTTCAAAATAATAAGCCTTTACTCAATTTTGAAAATCGTTACCTAACAAAAACAGGTGAAATCGTTTGGCTTTCCTGGACATCGATGCCAGTCGAAGATGAAAAATTGGTTTATGCTATAGCTAAAAACATCACTCACACCAAAAAATTGGAAGAGGAACGAAATTTACTGCTCACAAAAATCACTAAAATAAATTCTGATCTCAAAAAACTAACCTATACCAGTTCCCATGATTTAAGGTCTCCGATAAACAACTTGCTTTCGATTTTTGATCTTTTGGATACTTCAAAAATTGAAGATTCCGAAACATTAGAGTTTATTGAAATGATGAAATCGGCTTGTCAAACTTTAAAACATACTTTAAATGATTTTGTCGATGTTTTAATACTCGAAGACAAAAGTGTTGCCGAAGTTGAAGAATTAGATTTGAATGAATCGCTAAACACTGTAATGCAATCCATTAATTCGCTGATACAAAATTCGAAAGCTGTTATAAATATTGATTTTTCAGAACTTAAAAAGATTAATTTCAATAAAGCATACTTGGAAAGCATATACCTAAATTTGATAACTAATTCGATCAAATATACCCAACCGGGTCAAATTCCGATTATTTCAATTTGTTCAAAAAAAAACAACGGAATCAATCAATTAATTTTCTCTGACAACGGTATTGGTTTTGATATGGAAACAGTAAAAGATAAAATATTTGGCTTGTTCCAAAAATTTCACAACTACGTTGACAGTAAAGGTATCGGACTTTATTTGGTAAACAATCATGTCACCAGTTTGGGCGGTAAAATTGAAGTAAAAAGCGCTATTAATAAAGGAACGACCTTTACCATCTCATTTAAAAAAGAAATGACATAATCCTATAAAAAAAAGAGCTTTGAACTATTTCAAAACTCTTTGTCTTTTTATAAGTATCTATTCCGAAAATAGCTTCGCAAAAAAGATTACAAATCTTCTTTTACATCAGCATCGGGAGCATTTTTCTTTACCGATTCAATTCCGTTATCACGTGCCGCAACTGATTCATACATTTCGCTGCTGCCGATAATTTGACCATTGGAGGCTTTAAGATTGAAATAAGGATTTCCGTTTTTGGCTTCCAATTTATCAAATCTTTCATCTATCTGAGAATTTTTCTTCACAGACTCGATTCCGTTTTCGCAAGCCGCTTTGGTTGTATATCCTTCGCTAGCGAGAATAACCTGTCCGTTTCCTGCTTTTAAAACAAACTGAAATTCATCATTTTTTCTTTTACTAATTAAAAATGTTCCCATAAACTTTCATTTATTAAATTGATTAATTACCAGCAATTTAAGAAAAACTAATTCATTTTTTATTAAGAAATCAATATTTATTTCATCAAAAAAATAAATCCACAAAAAAAGCCTTGAATTTCTTCAAGGCTTCAATTTCTGGGTGGCTGACCGGGTTCGAACCGGCGACCCGCGGCACCACAAACCGCTACTCTAACCAGCTGAGCTACAACCACCATTTCTGCTTAGCGGTTGCAAATATAGAACAAATGTTTGCTTCTACAAACAAAAAATCAAAAAAAAATTGGCAATTTTACTTCAAATCGCCTAAGCTATTGACTGCCAAATATCTTTCAACTGTAAAACCTTCGGCATGTTCAACTCCTGTAAGCCTTCCTAAGTCTCTGGAACGGTAATTTAGGCTCTCAAAAAAGTTTTTACTAGAGATTGGTGACTCTGGTTCTTTCGAATTCGGGTCATAAAATTGTGAACGATAGGCCAAAATAGATTCAATTTTCTTTTCTGCAAATCCGGTAATATCCACCACAAAGTCAGGTTCGATATTTTTCCATTGAATATAATGATAAACTACTTTCGGTCTCCAAGGCTTTTGAATTTCGCCATCTAGCGCTGTTTCAATTTTCATCAAACCCGACAAAAAACAGGCATCTGAAACCAATTTACTTCCTTTCCCGTGATCGATGTGCCTGTCGTCAATAGCATTGCACAATACAATTTCAGGTTGGTATTTTCGGATCATCTTTATAATTTCCAATTGATGCTTTTCGTCATTGACAAAAAAACCATCCCTCATATTCAAATTCTCCCGAACGGAAACCCCCAATATCTCCGCAGCGGCACTTGCCTCCTGATCACGGATTTCGGCCGAACCACGCGTTCCAAGTTCCCCATGCGTCAGATCAATAATTCCAACTTTTTTTCCTAAAGAAATCTCTTTCAAAATCGTTCCGGAGCATCCTAATTCCACGTCATCGGGATGTGCGCCAAAAGCAAGTATATCTAATTTCATATCTATTTTTGTTTGTTGTTTTGGGTTTATCGTTTTTGGTTTAATCTGTTTAAGGTTGTTTAATATTTGTTTAATATTTGTTTAAAATGGTTTAAAATGGTTTAAGGCTGTTTAATCTTGGTTTATAAAGTCAATTTTAAACTTTTAAACTTTTAAACTTTTAAACTTTTAAACTTTTAAACTTTTAAACTTTTAAACTTTTAAACTTTTAAACTTTTAAACTTTTAAACTTTTAAACTTTTAAACTTTTAAACTTTATATTAAAACTTTCTTCATTGTCATCGACTTGTTCACACTTTCCTCCCACTCTTTTTCGGGGATACTGTCTTTTGTGATTCCGCAGCCCATGAACAGATTAGCCTTTGCGGTTTTGTGATCAAAATCGGCTTCAATTTCCATACAACGCAAATTGACAAATAGACTTGAACTCACCGAATCGACTGCAAAACTCGTATTCAATTCCCCCAAAAATCCGGTATAGAACGTCCGATCGTAATTTTCATTTTCCAAAATAAAAGCTTTCGAAGCTTCTTTCGGCAATCCACAGACGGCCGGCGTTGGATGCAGTAAGCTTACGACTTGCTTCAAACTGAAACCTGCGTTTAAAACTCCCCAAATATCGGTTTTCAAATGCCAGATACTACCAGCTTTAAGGCTATAGGGTTTGGTAACTGAAACCTCCAAAGTGGCCTCTTTCAATTGATCGACAATATAATCCGTTACAAATTGCTGTTCTTCTTTTTCTTTCTCCCCCCAAATAATTTCTTCCGAACCGTTATCTTTTTGGGTTCCAGCCAAAGCCATTGTTTCAAATACATTTACATTGGCTTTTACCAATTGCTCCGGTGTTGCCCCCATCCAAAGCCCAATTTTAGGATGAAAAAAACAGTACGAAAAAGCAGCAGGATACAATTGAACCAATTTCTCAAAAGTTGTAACCAAATCAAAATTTTCCAGTTCGATCACTTCTTTTCGGGAAAGAACGACTTTCTTAAATTCCTGATTTTCTATAGCATGAATCCCCTTAGCAACTATCCTTTCATAGTCTGCTTTACCCACTGCTGTTGGAAATTCTCTGTTGCTTTCGGTAATCATTACAGGCTCGTTTTCTCGAATCACAGCAAAAATATCCGATTCACTTTCAGGAATTAAATAAATACTGTTTCCATCAAAAGAAGCAAATACAAATCCTTTTTCGGAAAAATCAACCACATTAAACAAAGCATCATTCTGCTGAAACATCCCGATTATAGTATCCGAATTGGGTTTGCAATACAAAACAAAAGGCAGGTTTTCCTCTTGTTGTTGTATTACTCTATCAAAAAAATCACTCATATTATTTATTCTCTTTCGTCAAAACCATATTCGTCAATTTGCAAAGCGAAATCAAATTCCCTTCTTCATCGGTAATTTTAATTTCCCAAAGATGCAAACTTCTACCTTTATGGATAATTCGGGCAGTACCAAAAACAAAGCCTTCACGAATGCTTTTTAAGTGATTCGCTGAAATTTCGATGCCCCTTACTTCTTGTTTTTTGTCATTAATAAAAAAATGCGAAGCGACACTCCCTACACTTTCCGCCAACGCCACCGAAGCTCCTCCATGCAACAATCCCATTGGCTGATGCACTGATGGATTAACAGGCATTTTGGCAACAAGAAAGCCTTCTCCTGCATCTATAAATTCGATATTCAAAGTTTCCATCAAGGTGTTTTTGGAAAACTGTTTGCAATATTCGAGTATTTTATCTTTGTCTATCGTCATATTTCTATTTTAAAGATTGTAAAAATACGCTAAATTGACAATTCAAAAAAGAAATAAATAGAAACCTAAAAAGTAAAAAGTCAGCTATAAGCCATAAAACTATTTTATTACTATTTTTACAAAAATTTAAATCGAAATGCAACGCATCGCCTTACTGTTTTTAATCGGAATGACGCTTTTGTTTTGCTCTTGTCGGAGCGATTTTGAGACCGTTGCAAGTACAGGTAATTTGGCGTTTTCAAACGATACTGTTTATTTGGACACGGTTTTTACCAATTTGAGTTCGAGCACTTATGCGCTGAAAGTCTATAACCATTCCAAAAATGACATCAATATTCCCATCATTAAATTTGCCAAAGGCTTAAATTCAAAATACAGAATGAGCGTCGATGGCTCTCAGGGAAATCAAGGAAAAATATTCGAAAATGTTACGCTTTTAGCAAAAGACAGTTTGTACATTTTCATTGAAACAACTGTAAAAAGCGATAGTTCAACCCCATCGGAATTTCTTTATACTGACCAAATTGAATTTGACAGCGGGACAAATCTCCAAAAAGTGGAATTGGTAACTTTGGTTCAAGATGCCATTTTATTATATCCCAAACGAAATGCCGACGGAACTACAGAAACACTCCCAATTGACGGTAAAAAAATAAGCGGTTTTTATCTGGACAAAAATGATCCCATTCACGGAAACGAACTTATTTTCACTAATAAAAAAGCCTATGTGATTTACGGATATGCGGCTGTACCTGACGGAGAAACTGTAGTTTTTGACCCGGGAGCACGGGTTTATTTTCATGCTGATTCTGGGCTTATTGTACCAAAGAATGCTTCGATACAAATTAACGGGGCCAAATCAACTACAGATAAATTAGAAAATGAAGTGGTCTTCAGTGGCGACCGCCAACAACCTGATTTCAATTATACTCCTGGACAATGGGGGACTGTTTGGTTGCAAAACGGAAGCATTAACAACTCTATTCAAAACCTGACGCTTAAAAACGCCACTGTTGGTTTATTGGCTGAAGGTAATACCGGCAAAAAATTTTCTATAAAAAACACACAAATTTACAATTGCACTCACTACGGAATTCAAGCAAAAAATGCTTTTATCGAAGGAGAAAATATTGTGATCAATTACACAGGACAATCCAGTCTAGCCTGTACTTATGGTGGTAATTACAAGTTTACGCACTGTACCTTCAACAACAATTGGTCAAGCCCTGAACAAACTGCGGTTTACCTCAGTAATTATGCTGATGATGCAACTCCCGCAACCAAAGATCTTACAGGAGCGACTTTCAATAATTGCATCATTTATGGGCCGTATTCCAACGAAATGATTTTAGATAAAAAAACAGGTGCCGCTTTTGTGTATCAATTCAACAATTGCCTGATTAAGTCTAACAAAAATAATAGTCCAGATTATAACTTCGACACTGACCCTACACATTACAATGCCATAATCCTGAACAAAGACCCAAAATTCTATAATTCCAATATCAACAATTTCAATATCGATAATACTTCTGCCGCTTTCGCAAAAGGAAATTCGGCATATTTAATTCCGCTTGATATTCTTGGAATCACGAGAACTTTACCAGCAGATTTGGGAGCTTATCAAAGTAAATCGTTCCCGAAGTAAGATTTTAATTAACCACAAATTCGCAAATTTTTCATGAATTCTAAATGAATATAATTTGCGAATTTGCGGTCTTTATTTTCAATTCCAATATTTGTCAAATAGTTTGCTTTTCACATTTGCTCGTACTATTTATTTAAACTAAATTTGCATCGTTAAAAAAACAAACTACACAACCAATGATCCATTTCTTTGAAAACCAAAGCAAAACTGTTTTTGCAGTACAAACGCAAAACGAAATTTCAGCTCAAGACATTTCAAAACTCAACTGGCTTTTTGCCGACTCTAATAAAGTAGAAAAATCCGTTTTGTCGGATTTTTTTGTTGGCCCTCGTGCCACTATGATTACACCTTGGAGTACAAATGCCGTGGAAATCACCCAAAACATGGGGATTTCCGGAATCATCCGTATTGAAGAATTTCAGAAAGTAGCAGCCGATTTCAATGATTTCGACCCAATGCTTTCGCAAAAATATACTGAATTGAATCAAGATATTTTCACGATTCATATTCAACCTGAAGCTATTTTGGAAATTGAAAATATAGCTGCTTACAACCAATCTGAAGGTTTGTCATTAAGCCCTGAAGAAGTAGAATATTTGGATAATTTATCAACCAAATTAGGTAGAAAATTAACCGATTCTGAGATTTTCGCTTTCTCTCAAGCCAATTCAGAACACTGTCGTCACAAGATTTTCAACGGAACTTTTGTTATCGACGGAGTTGAAAAAGAAACTTCTCTTTTCAAATTAATCAAAAAAACATCTCAGGAAAACCCTAATGATATTGTTTCGGCTTACAAAGATAACGTGGCTTTTGTAAAAGGACCAAGAGTACAGCAATTTGCTCCAAAAACGGCTGACAAACCTGATTTTTACGAAATCAAAGAATTTGACTCTGTTATCTCTTTGAAAGCTGAAACGCATAACTTCCCAACAACTGTAGAACCTTTTAACGGAGCTGCAACAGGTTCGGGAGGAGAAATTCGTGACCGTTTAGCTGGAGGACAAGGTTCATTGCCAATGGCGGGAACTGCAGTTTATATGACTTCGTATTCTCGTTTAGAACAAGACAGACCTTGGGAAAATGCTGTAACCGAAAGAAAATGGTTGTACCAGACTCCAATGGACATCTTGATTAAAGCTTCAAACGGAGCTTCTGATTTTGGAAATAAATTTGGACAACCACTTATTACCGGTTCGGTTTTAACCTTCGAACATGAAGAAACCACCCCTAACCCCTCCAAAGGAGGGGAATTAAAAACCCGTAAAATTGGTTACGACAAAGTAATCATGCAAGCGGGGGGAATTGGTTACGGAAAACTAGACCAAGCCATCAAACACAAACCACAGGAAGGCGACAAAATCGTTATCCTTGGTGGTGAAAACTACAGAATTGGAATGGGAGGAGCTGCGGTCTCCTCAGCAGATACAGGAGCTTTTGGCTCGGGAATCGAATTAAACGCTATTCAGCGTTCTAACCCTGAAATGCAAAAACGTGCCGCTAACGCCATTCGTGGTTTGGTGGAAAGCGACAACAACCCAATTGTTTCTATTCACGATCACGGAGCTGGTGGACACTTGAACTGTCTTTCGGAATTGGTGGAAGAAACAGGAGGATTGATCGATTTGGACAAATTACCTGTTGGTGACCCTACCCTTTCGGCGAAAGAAATCATTGGTAACGAATCTCAGGAAAGAATGGGATTGGTTATTGGTAAAAAAGACATCGACACTTTACAAAGAATTGCCGAAAGAGAGCGTTCTCCAATGTATCAGGTTGGTGACGTTACAGGTGATCACCGTTTTACTTTCGAGTCTAAAACTACAGGTGTAAAACCAATGGATTATGCTTTGGAAGATTTCTTCGGAAGTTCTCCAAAAACAGTAATGACGGACAATTCCGTTGATTACAACTACGCCGGATTGGATTACAACGTAAAAAATATAGCAACATACTTAGAGCAAGTTTTACAATTAGAAGCAGTTGCTTCCAAAGACTGGTTAACCAACAAAGTTGACCGTTGCGTAGGTGGAAAAGTGGCTAAACAACAATGTGCAGGACCATTACAATTACCATTAAACAATTGTGGTGTAATGGCTTTGGATTACCAAGGAAAAGAAGGAATTGCAACTTCTATCGGACATGCTCCTATTTCGGCTTTGATTGATCCTGTTGCGGGAAGTAGAAACGCTGTTGCCGAATCATTGTCCAACATTGTTTGGGCTCCAATCAAAGATGGATTGAAAGGAATTTCACTTTCGGCAAACTGGATGTGGGCTTGTAAAAACGAAGGTGAAGACGCTCGTTTATACGATGCAGTACAAGGATGCTCGGATTTTGCAATCGAATTGGGAATCAACATTCCAACAGGAAAAGATTCGCTTTCGATGAAACAAAAATATCCAAATGACGAAGTAATTGCGCCTGGAACGGTAATTATTTCGGCTGCCGGAAACTGTACAGATGTCAGAAAAGTAGTTGAACCTGTTTTACAAAAAGACGGAGGTTCTATTTACTATATCAATTTGTCGCAAGACGAATTCAAATTAGGAGGTTCTTCTTTTGCACAAACATTGAACGCTATCGGAAACGATACTCCTACTATCAAAGATTCGGCATTTTTCAAAAATGCATTCAATACGCTTCAAGAATTGATTTTGGACAATCAAATCTTGGCCGGACACGATATTGGAAGTGGTGGTTTAATTACTACTTTATTGGAAATGTGTTTTGCTGACGTTAATTTGGGAGCCAAAATTGATTTCTCTGTTTTTGAAGAAAAAGACATCATCAAATATCTTTTCTCTGAAAACATCGCTGTTGTTTTCCAAGCAAATTCAGATGAAGCTGTTGAAGCAAAATTGAAAGCCAACAAAGTAGAATTCTTCAAACTTGGAAATGCTACTTCTGAAGCTACTTTAGACTTTGGCCCTTGCAAATTAGACATCAATAAATACAGAGATATTTGGTTTAAAACATCATTCTTATTAGACCAAAAACAATCTAAAAACGGAACTGCTCAAGCTCGTTTCGACAATTATAAAAATCAACCGTTAAACTATACTTTTCCAAGTCATTTTACAGGAAAAAAACCTGAAATTGACGGTTCTAAACCAAAACCAAAAGCAGCTATCATCCGTGAAAAAGGAAGTAACTCCGAGCGTGAAATGGCAAATGCTATGTACTTGGCTGGATTTGACGTAAAAGATGTTCACATGACCGATTTGATTTCAGGACGTGAAACCCTTGAAGATATTCAATTCATCGGAGCGGTTGGTGGATTCTCCAATTCGGATGTTTTAGGTTCTGCCAAAGGTTGGGCTGGAGCTTTCAAATACAATGAAAAAGCAAATACGGCTTTGAAAAACTTCTTCAAAAGAGAAGACACTTTATCTGTCGGAATCTGTAACGGTTGCCAATTGTTCATGGAATTGGAAGTAATCAATCCTGAGCATGAAATTCACGGAAAAATGCTTCATAACGAAAGCCACAAGCACGAAAGTATCTTTACTTCGGTAAAAATTCAGGAAAACAAATCGGTAATGTTATCGACTTTGGCCGGAAGCACTCTTGGAGTTTGGGTTTCGCACGGTGAAGGAAAATTCAATTTGCCATACGCCGAAGACCAATACAACATTGTTGCAAAATACGGTTACGAAGAATACCCTGCCAACCCAAATGGATCGGCTTTCAACACCGCAATGCTATGTGACCAAACAGGCCGCCACTTAGTAATGATGCCACACATTGAGCGTTCTACTTTCCAATGGAACTGGGCAAATTATCCAAAAGACCGAAATGACGAAGTTACTCCTTGGTTAGAAGCTTTTGTAAATGCTAAAAAATGGATTGACAATACAAACAAATAAAAATTCCCAAAGTTTTTATTTCCACATAACCCGTCTCTTGTCATTTTAGAGACGGGTTTTTTATGAGTTTTGCCCTTAACTATAACTAACCTACCCCAAATGACCATTAAGAAAAAAAATCTTTTTATTGTAAGCCTGCTGTTTTTAATAAATCCTCTGTTTGCACAAATTTCAGATGAATGCCAAAAAACAAATCCTGTCTTGGAATTATTTGGTTCCAATGCAAAAACCTTAAACCTAAAAGGAAATGTAGCCCAAATGCATGAGCAGCAATTTTCGATAAACGCAAAAGGTGACAAAACGGAAAATGAACTAATCAATACTTTTTATAAATTTTCTACAGAAGGTGCAACCAAAGAATTTGAGCAAAATTACAAGTATCTGAAATCAGAAAAACACTTTTTCAGCTACACCAACAAAGGTTATATTTCACATGTCGATATTGAAACTCTCGATTTAACAAAAAAGAAAGACACATTAACTACTACTCTTGATTCCACTGCTGTGAATGAGCCTCTGGAGCCTTTTTTCTCCACAGTTGATTGCAAATATGTCCAAAAGAAAAACATTTTATACAAAGGAGAAGAATTCATCGAAGGCTCGTCACCAAAAAAAACTACCCGAAAGGAATCCTTTTACCATTTCAATGATTATGACCAAATAGTTCTAATTAATCACCAATCGGACAGTATTTCGACAAAATACATATACGATGCGAATGGTTTGGTAAAAGAAACCCAAACCTTCAAATCGGATGTTTTATCCCATAAAAACATTTACAAATACGACCACGACAATAACCTAATCAATATAACCACAATTAATTCGGACAACACTACAAAATACCCAAACAAAGAAATCGCTATAACCTATAAATTTGACCCTAAAGGAAATATCATCGAGAAAAAAATGATGGCTTATCTTTATTCTCCAAAAGGGATTAAAGAATTTATTGAAGGTTTTCTGAATGTTTACAACTATGTCTATCTGTAGTTTCAAATCCCAATTTGCGTTAGTATATTCGCTTCAAATAACCCTAATCTAAAAATCAACGCCCCTTGCTTTTTAGATTTTCAAACTAACCTACACTCATGAAAAAATTTTCATTACTGCTTGTTGCGCTTATGTTAAGTGCTGCAAATTCTTTCGCCCAAATTAAAATCACAAAAATCAAGTTCAACGACAAAGACCATTATTTGGCAAATGTTATTGGGTATCCTATTGCCGGCGTTTACAACTATATAAACAAAATCGAACCTACAACTGTCCTCAATCCAGATGGTACTGGAATTATGCAAAATGAAGATCTTGTCAAAGAAAATATTATTTGGGGAATCGAGTGTTCTCAATCAGGAGTTCCTATTTTCAAGGAAGGATTCAATAGTGCTTCTTATTCTTTTTGGTACAAAAAAAGCGATACAGCCAAATCCAAATCGGATGATGAAAACGATTGGACATTGCAATCCTTCTCTATTCATTATGACAAAAAGAAAATATTCATTTCTGGAGAACGAGTAAAAGAATATGTGGAATAAAATTTTGTAAAAAAACGATCCAAGACACACTTTTGGCCACCAAAACCCTTTGATTTAAAACTATTTAAGAAAACGATTTCGTTAATTACCAATTCTGGAATCAGGTCGCCTTTAATTAATCTTTGGAAAATAAAATTTATTATCATTTTTTATTTAATTTGCGATAAAATTTAATCATCATTACAATGATAACGATTACCCGTTTATTTGATTTTCCATACTATCAGCTTGAAAATTACAACAAATCAGATGCTTTGGTAACAAAGCAAAATGATGTTTGGGTGAAAACCTCAACTCAGGAATATCTCGACAAAGCCAATACCATTTCTAGGGCATTGCTGCGAATGGGCATTCAAAAAGACGATAAAATTGCTATCATTTCAAGCAATAACAGAACGGAGTGGAATATCATGGATATTGGTATTTTACAAACTGGTGCCCAAAACGTTCCGATCTATCCAACTATTTCACATGAAGATTACGAATACATTCTAAATCACTCTGAATCCATTTATGTTTTTGTTTCGGATATTGAGGTGTTGGAGAAAGTTAATTGCATAAAAGCCAATGTTCCTTCGCTAAAAGAAGTGTATTCATTCAATGAGATTGAAGGTTGCAAAAATTGGACTGAGTTGTTGAAACTAGGCGAAGACAAAAGCAATCAGGATGCTGTTGAAGAAAGAAAAAACAGCGTAACAACAGACGATCTGGCCACCATCATTTACACATCGGGGACTACAGGACGACCAAAAGGTGTTATGTTATCGCATAAAAATGTGGTTTCAAATGTACTTAACAGTGCACCAAGAATCCCTTTTGAAGCAGGAAAAAGCGTCGCATTGAGCTTCCTTCCTATCTGTCATATTTTCGAAAGAATGATTTTGTATTTGTACCAATATTATGGCGTTTCGGTATATTTTGGCGAATCAATAGACAAAATCAGCGCTAACATAAAGGAGGTAAAACCAACCGTTATCACTGCCGTTCCAAGGCTTTTGGAGAAAGTATATGACAGTATTTTTGCAAAAGGAAGCGAATTGAAAGGAATCAAAAAAATGCTTTTCTTTTGGTCCATCAATTTAGGGCTGCGTTATGAACCTTATGGAGCCAATGGATTTTGGTATGAATTCCAATTGAAAATTGCCCGAAAATTAATTTTCAGCAAATGGAAAGAAGGTTTAGGAGGTAATCTTGAGCTGATGGTTTCGGGAAGTGCCGCTTTACAAAAAAGATTGGCACGTATTTTTGCAGCCGCCAATATTCCGGTTGTAGAAGGTTACGGATTGACCGAAACCTCGCCTGTTATCTCCGTAAACGATATGAGAAACAGAGGCTTCAAAGTAGGAACCGTTGGAAAAGTAATTGACAATGTGGAAGTAAAAATCGCCGAAGATGGTGAAATACTTTGCAAAGGTCCTAATGTTATGATGGGCTACTACAAAGATCCTGAAAAAACAGCAGAAGCTATCATTAATGGCTATTTCCACACGGGAGATATTGGTAATATTGACGAAAACGGCTTTTTATCCATTACCGACCGCAAAAAAGAAATGTTCAAAACCTCGGGAGGAAAATACATTGCCCCGCAAATCATCGAAAATACCATGAAACAATCCCGCTTTATCGAGCAGATCATGGTGATTGGTGATGGTGAAAAAATGCCGGGAGCCTTTATTCAGCCGAGTTTTGATTTTGTGAAAGAATGGGCAAAATTGCATTCCATTCAATTGGGATCGACCAACAAAGAGATTATTTCCAATCCGAAAGTAATCGAAAGAATCCAACAAGAGGTAGATACTTTGAACGAAAAATTCGGGAATTGGGAACAAATAAAACGTTTTGAATTAACACCGGATGTTTGGTCAATAAATGGCGGTCACCTTACCCCAACCCTAAAACTAAGACGAAAAATTATATTGGAGATTTACAAAGATCTTTATGAAAAGATTTATGGACATTCGCTGTAAAGTTTTGTCTTAATTAAAAAACAAAGTCCCGATAGGTTTTTCTGTCGGGACTTTGTTTTATATTAAACCTGTCTAGTCATTAAATCAAAGAACTTCTATATGTTTTTGATTTTGTTGCTACAAATTAAAATTCAATTCTATAAACCATATTGGAAATAACTGGATTTTATATCCTTCAAATCAATATTTCCGTCTTTTTATTCAAAACTCAAAAAATGCCATTTTTATTAAAATAAAAAAATAATACGCATGCATAATATTGGCCAAACTCCTTATTCTAAAGGAGTTTTTTGTCTATATTTATAAAAAATTAAAAAAAATAAATTTTTATTATGCATGCATAATATTTTTTTCTTTATTTTTGAAAACGATATAGTAAGTATGAAAGACAAAACAATAGATTATATCCTAAGAGCAACTTGGCAGGCTGTATCAAGAATGTACAACGAAGAAGCCAATAAATACGATGCCACAATGGCAACGGGATTTGCCTTATTGAGTATTGACCGAGAAGAAGGAACTCCTTCAACGGCATTGGGACCAAGAATGGGAATGGAAGCTACGAGCTTGACGAGAACCTTAAAATCGATGGAGGAAAAAGGCTTAATTGTCAGAAAAAAAAATCCGGAAGATGGTAGAGGTGTTCTGATTTACCTGACTGATTTTGGAAAAGAAAAAAGAGAACTTTCCAAAAATACGGTTTTGAAATTTAATGAATCGGTTAGAAAGAATATTTCGGAAGAAAAAATAAACCATTTCATTGAAGTTGCCGAAGTAATCAACGAACTGATTCTGAATAAAAACATTTTCAATGATGATGATGACAATGATGAAGATTAATTGGATTCCATAGAATTAAAAATTAATTAAGAACGGCTATAGCACATTTGATCTCAGACAAAAAATTAATAAATATGAAACGCAGCATTAAAAAAGTAGCAGTAATTGGATCCGGAATTATGGGTTCGGGGATTGCTTGCCATTTTGCCAACATTGGAGTTGAAGTCTTGCTTTTGGACATCATTCCGAACGAACTTACTGATGCCGAAGCCAAAAAAGGTCTTACGCTCGAAAGTAAAATTGTCCGTAATCGTTTGGTAAATGACCATCTAGCCAACTCATTAAAATCGAAGCCCTCTCCTATTTACAGCCAAAAATTCGCTAGCCGAATCACAACCGGAAATACTACAGATGATATGTCCAAAATTTCCAATGTGGATTGGATTATCGAAGTGGTTGTGGAGCGTTTGGACATCAAAAAATTGGTTTTTGAGCAAATTGACAAATTCAGAAAACCTGGTACTTTGATAACATCAAATACTTCAGGTATTCCGATTCATTTTATGAGCGAAGGACGAAGCGAAGATTTCCAAAAACATTTCTGCGGTACACATTTTTTTAACCCTGCGCGTTACTTAAAATTATTTGAAATCATTCCGGGACCGCAGACTTCTGCTGATGTTTTGGATTTCTTAACCATATACGGAGAAAAATTCTTGGGCAAAACTTCGGTTGTTGCCAAAGATACTCCGGCATTTATCGGAAACCGGATTGGTATTTACGGAATCCAAAGTTTATTCCACCTAGTAAAAGAATTGGGATTAACCATTGAAGAAGTCGATAAATTGACGGGACCTGTTATTGGTCGACCAAAATCGGCTACTTTCAGAACTGTAGATGTTGTTGGATTGGATACTTTGGTACATGTTGCCAACGGAATCTATCAAAACTGTCCTGACGACGAACAACACGAATTGTTCAAACTTCCGGAATTTGTCAATAAAATGATTGAAAACAAATGGTTCGGAAGCAAAACCGGTCAGGGTTTCTACAAAAAAGTTGGTGCTGACATTCTTTCTTTAGACTTGGAAACCCTTGAATACCGAGCTGCCAAAAAAGCTTCTTTTGCCACTTTGGAATTAACAAAAACAATAGACAAGCCCATCAACCGATTCAAGGTTTTGGTTAAAGGAAAAGACAAAGCGGGTGAATTCTACCGCAAAAGTTTTGCCGGAATGTTTGCTTACGTTTCCAACCGAATCCCTGAAATAGCTGATGAATTATACAAAATAGATGATGCGATGAAAGCCGGTTTTGGATGGGAAAATGGCCCATTCGAAATTTGGGATGCCATAGGTGTTCAAAGCGGAATCGAAATAATGAAAGCCGAAGGTTTTGAGCCTGCTGCTTGGGTAACCGATATGATTGTATCGGGAAGCAACAGTTTTTATACCGTAAAAGAAGGAGCAACTTATTTCTATAATATCCCGACAAAATCACAGACAAAAGTTCCGGGACAAGATTCTTTTATCATTCTAAACAACATTCGCGAAAGCAAAAAAGTTTGGAGCAATAGCGGTGCCATTATTCAAGATTTGGGAGACGGAATTTTGAACTTAGAATTCCAATCCAAAATGAACACAATTGGTGGTGATGTGCTTCAAGCCATAAACAAAGCCATTGATCTAGCCGAAAAAGAACATCAAGGTTTGGTTATTGGAAACCAAGCTGCGAATTTCTCCGTTGGAGCCAATATCGGAATGATTTTTATGATGGCCGTTGAGCAAGAATATGACGAATTGAACATAGCCATCAAAATGTTCCAAGACACGATGATGCGTGTTCGCTATTCCGGAATTCCGGTTGTGGTTGCACCCCACGGAATGACTTTTGGAGGTGGATGCGAAATGAGCTTACACGCCGATAAAGTGGTTGCCGCTGCCGAAACCTATATGGGATTGGTTGAGTTTGGTGTTGGTGTGATTCCAGGCGGTGGAGGTTCCAAAGAAATGACTTTAAGAGCATCCGATTTGTTCCGTAAAAATGATGTGGAATTGAATGTGCTGCAAGAATATTTCCTTACAATCGCTATGGCAAAAGTATCCACTTCGGGTTACGAAGCTTTTGATACCGGCCTTTTGCAACACGGTAAAGATATTATCATTGTAAATAAAGACCGTCAGATTGCCGAAGCCAAAAAACATGCGTTGTTAATGGCCGAAGCCGGTTATACACAACCAATTAGAAGAAATGATATTAAAGTTTTAGGAAAACAAGCACTCGGAATGTTCTTGGTAGGAACTAACCAAATGGTTGCCGGAAACTACATTTCTGAACACGATTTAAAAATTGCCAACAAACTCGCTTACGTAATGGCCGGTGGTGATTTATCGGAATCCACTTTGGTGTCTGAACAATACTTATTAGATCTTGAACGAGAAGCTTTCTTGAGTTTATGTACTGAGCGCAAGACGTTGGAACGTATTCAATATATGTTGACTAAGGGAAAACCGTTGAGAAATTAATAAATTGATAATATACAGGTCGCTCCTATTGAGCTTCCTAACAACACGAAACAAGTGCTAAAAACAGTAAGCCTATACGAGGCTTTGAAAATTCAGGAATTGAAACTCTACTAGCTCTAAATATAAGCCTCTACGAGGCATTGAAAATTTAAAAATGGCCTAGAAGTTCAACTGTCTGTAGGGCTGTAAACATGACATTTAAAATTTAAAAAAATGACCTCGTAGAGGTTAACTGTTTGTAGAAAAATGAAACAATTAGGTTTTAGCTCCGTAGGAGCGACCTGTTAAAAGCGAATTTATGGCAAATACATATTCTCAAATTTATATTCAAATTGTTTTTGCGGTAAAAAACAGAGAAAATTTGATAAAAAAAGAAAACCGTGAAGAATTGCACAAATTCATTACAGGTATTATTTCAAATAGAGAACAAAAATTACTAGCCATTTTTGCTATGCCTGACCATGTTCATATTTTAATTGGAATGAAACCCAATATTACAATATCAGATTTAGTTAGAGACATTAAAGCAGGCTCATCAAAATTTATTAATGACAGCAAATGGATTAATGGTAAATTCAGTTGGCAAGAAGGATATGGAGCATTCTCATATTCGAAAAGCCATTTGGACAATGTGATAAAATACATTTTAAAACAAGAGGAAAATCATAAAAACCAAACATTTAAGGAAGAGTATCTATCATTTTTAGAAAAATTTGAAATTGAATATGAAGATAAATATCTGTTTGAATGGATCTCATAATAAACAGGCCGCTCCAATGGAGCTTGTAAACAAATAGAAAATTAGTGCTACAAACAGTAAGCCTCTCCGAGGCAGTTAAATAAAAAGAGAAAATCAAAGAAAACATTGGAAAATCTTAATACTTAATTCTCCAATCTTAATACAAGTATCTATGAAAACAGCATATATAGTAAAAGCATATCGTACTGCAGTAGGTAAAGCACCAAAAGGAGTTTTTAGATTCAAAAGACCTGATGAGCTCGCTGCCGAAACCATTCAGCACATGATGAATGAACTGCCTGATTTTGACAAAACACGCATTGACGACGTTATGGTTGGAAATGCCATGCCGGAAGCGGAACAAGGTCTGAATGTTGGCCGTTTAATCTCTTTGATGGGATTAAAAGTAAATGATGTTCCGGGAGTTACGGTAAACCGTTATTGTGCTTCGGGACTGGAAACTATCGGGATGGCAACTGCCAAAATCCAATCAGGGATGGCGCATTGCATCATTGCGGGAGGTGCCGAAAGCATGAGTTATATTCCGATGGGAGGTTATAAACCAACTCCTGATTACGCTGTCGCAAAAGCGGGACACGAGGATTATTACTGGGGAATGGGACTTACTGCCGAAGCCGTTGCAAAACAGTTTAATGTTTCGCGAGAAGATCAGGATGAGTTTGCCTATAACTCGCACATGAAAGCATTGAAAGCTCAAGCTGAAAATAAATTCGACAACCAAATCGTTCCGATTACGGTTGAACAAACTTTCATCAACGAAAGTGGAAAGAAAGAAACCAAATCGTATGTTGTCAATAAAGACGAAGGTCCAAGAGCAGGAACTTCGAAAGAAGCTTTGGCTGGTTTGAAACCCGTTTTTGCCGCTGACGGAAGCGTGACTGCCGGTAACTCATCCCAAATGAGTGATGGTGCCGCTTTTGTACTGGTTATGAGCGAAGAAATGGTCAAAGAATTAAACCTGCAACCTATCGCTCGATTGGTAAACTACGCCTCAGCTGGTGTCGAACCAAGAATCATGGGAATTGGCCCCGTAAAAGCAATCCCAAAAGCATTAAAACAAGCTGGACTAACATTAAACGATATTGATTTAGTAGAACTCAACGAGGCATTTGCTTCGCAATCATTAGCCGTAATTCGCGAACTTGGACTAAATCCTGATATCGTAAACGTAAACGGAGGTGCCATTGCATTAGGACATCCTTTAGGTTGTACAGGTGCCAAACTTTCAGTTCAATTATTCGACGAAATGAAACGCAGAGGAAACAAATACGGAATTGTGAGTATGTGTGTGGGAACTGGACAAGGAAGTGCGGGGATTTATGAAGTTCTTTAAAAAGAATATAGAACATAGAGAATAGAATATAGATATAAGCCTTTAAAAAGAGAAAATAGATATACGCCTTTAAGACAAAAAGAATGAGACATAATTATAAGAACTTGAAGATTTGGCAACTTGGAATTACAATCGCAAATGAAATTTCTGATATTTTGTTAGAATTTCCAAAACATGACCGTTATGATTTAAGCTCTCAAATAAGCAGATGTTCTGTTTCAATGCCTAGTAATATAGCTGAAGGTTCTTCGAGAACAGATAAAGCCTTTTGTCATTTTTTAGACATTTCATTAGGCTCTTCATATGAACTTATTACGCAACTATTAATTGCAACACATAGAAAATATATAAACGAAACACAATTTAACCAATTAGAGATTAAAATAGAAGAATTCCAAAGGATGACAATGGGATTTCAAAATGGACTGCAGTAAAAGTCTATATTCTATTTTCTATTTTCTTTCATCTTAAAAAACAAAAGCCATGAGCGACAAAACAAGAGGTGGTCAATTCATCGTAAAAGAAACAAAATGTGAAGACGTATTCACACCGGAAGATTTCAACGAAGAACAGTTGATGATGCGTGACTCTGTAAAAGAGTTTGTGGACAAAGAAATTTGGCCTAACAAAAACCGTTTCGAAAACAAAGATTACGCTTTTACCGAGGAATCCATGCGAAAAGCGGGAGATTTGGGATTTTTGAGCGTAGCGGTTCCTGAAGCTTATGGCGGAATGGGAATGGGATTTGTCAATACGGTTTTGGTTTGTGATTATATTTCGGGAGCAACAGGTTCGTTCTCTACCGCGTTTGGAGCGCATACCGGAATCGGGACAATGCCGATTACTCTTTATGGAACTGAAGAACAAAAACAAAAATACGTACCAAAACTAGCTACCGGCGAATGGTTTGGAGCTTATTGTTTGACAGAACCGGGAGCCGGATCTGACGCAAATTCAGGAAAAACCAAAGCAGTTTTGTCTGAAGACGGTACGCATTATAAAATCACAGGACAAAAAATGTGGATTTCAAATGCAGGGTTCTGTTCGTTATTCATTGTATTTGCCCGAATTGAAGACGACAAAAACATCACCGGATTCATTTTGGAAAACACAAACGATAACGGAATTTCATTTGGTGAAGAAGAACATAAATTAGGTATTCGCGCCTCCTCTACCCGTCAGGTGTTTTTCAATGAAACAAAAGTTCCTGTTGAAAATATGTTGGCCGGTCGTGGCGAAGGTTTTAAAATCGCGATGAATGCCTTGAACATAGGCCGTATCAAATTGGCTGCTGCTTGTTTGGATGCGCAACGAAGAGTGATTACAGGATCTATTCATTATTCTAACGAAAGAGTTCAGTTTAACACACCTATTTCGCAATTCGGTGCTATCCGTTCCAAATTGGCCGAAATGGCAACTTCCTGCTATGTGGGAGAAAGTGCAACTTACCGCGCCGCCAAAGATATCGAGGACAGAATCATGGCTCGTGAAGCTGAAGGCGCTTCTCACCAAGAATCTGAATTGAAAGGTGTTGAAGAATATGCCATCGAATGTTCGATCCTGAAAGTAGCCGTTTCCGAAGACGTTCAAAATTGTGCCGACGAAGGAATTCAAATCTTTGGCGGAATGGGATTCTCCGAAGACACCCCAATGGAAAGTGCATGGAGAGATGCCCGTATTGCCCGTATCTACGAAGGAACAAACGAAATCAACAGAATGCTATCGGTGGGAATGTTAATCAAAAAAGCCATGAAAGGCCATGTCGATTTACTAGGCCCTGCCTCCAAAGTACAAGAAGAATTAATGGGAATTCCTTCATTTGACACTCCTGATTATTCTGAATTGTTTGCCGAGGAAAAAGAAATGATCGGCAAATTGAAAAAAGCGTTCTTAATGGTTGCAGGAGGTGCCGTTCAAAAGTATGGTCCCGATTTGGAAGGTCACCAACAACTACTAATGGCTGCTTCTGATATTCTAATCGAAATCTATATGGCCGAAAGCGCGATTTTGAGAAGCGAAAAATTAGCAAAATCAAAAGGTTCTGACCAAGTAAAAGAACAAATCGCGATGGCGCAATTGTACTTGTACAAAGCGGTTGACATCATCACCCAAAAAGGGAAAGAAAGCATTATTTCTTTTGCCGAAGGCGACGAACAACGTATGATGTTAATGGGATTACGCCGTTATACAAAATACACCAACATGCCAAATGTTGTAGGTTTGAGAGAAACAATTACCTCAAAATTAATTTCTGAAAATGCTTACTCTTTCTAAATATTAACCTTTTTTAGTTTTTATTTGTTTAAAAGCCGCCTGTCCCTGAATGACAGTGTGGCTTTTTTATTTATTTCCCCTTAATTTACGTAACTCTTCTAAATCAGAAATATCTTTTGGTCGGGAATCTTTTTCTTTTGTTATTATCAAATCTTCCAAAGATAAAATAGTAAACTCTACCGAATCTATAGCCGCTTTTTTTGAATTTGAAAATGAATTATTGAACGAATCGAGACCTTTAATTTCCGGAAGAAAATCTATTTTAAAATCATCAAATTCAAATTTCAAAAATGACTTTTTAGGATTTGGAGAAGGTTCATTTTCCAAACGGCTTGTATCCTTACCTAAGCTTTTCATCGCTTTCAAAATATTAAAATAATTTTCATAATTGGGATTAAACCAAAAATCAAAATCATGTTTTTCAGTGGGCACTCCAAAGGAGTCTGTTGTCATTCGATGAAACCCATGAAAACCGACAGCAGTCCCTCCAACAATAATAAACTGTACATTGTTTTCATTCAATGTCTTACAGACTTTTAAAATATGTTCAATAAAACTACTATACATAAATTAATTTTTCACCTCACCTGACGGATTCCCTCTTCTAGAATTTTTAATCAACAACTGAATAAATTCTTCAACCATTTTAGAATTATTTTCAGAACTCTGATTTCTCTTTTTTTCAGACTTCTTCAGATCTTCAAATTTCTCAAATTTTTCTACATCTCTCATTCCTACTGTATTTTAATGTTTATAATTTTGTTTGAAAACCTTTGAAACCTTAAACTATCATCATCGTATCTTCCTAAAGTAAAGTCTTCGACAAATAAATTTCTCAAAATCAATTCAAACAACACAAATACACAAGTTGCAATATTTCAAGCAAATACAAATTTATTACTATTTTTAGATAATCAATTATATTTTCTTAACTTACATTTAGTCCACGTACGTTTCTTTCAAAACTTCCTTTACTTTTGAGATTTCTTTTTCAGATAAATCCCCGAACACTTTTGTTATTCGCTCTCTATCTACTGTCCTAATTTGATCTAATGCAATTTGACCTTTTTTGCCATTGTGCGTTATTTCGACTCTTGTTGGATAAGATTTAGAACTACTTGTCATCGGGGCAATAACGATCGTCTGTAAATATTTATTCATTTCATTTGGAGAAATGATAACGCAAGGTCGTGTTTTCTTAATTTCACTTCCAATTGTTGGATCAAGATTGACCAAAACAATTTGATATTGCCTTAACTCCATTCTTCTAAATTTTCGTCTTCAAAAATATCGTTGATAAGTAATTTATCATCACCATTTTCATGCATTTTTTTAAAAGATTTTTCCCAACCACTTCTTGGTTCTGACTTAGGCTTTAAAATAATATAACCCTTCTCAAGAATAAGTTCAACCTTGTCAGTGATATTATATCTCTCAAGTAATGTCTTTGATAAACGAATTCCTTTTGAATTTCCAATTGGGATAACTGAAATGTCCATAATATACTTTTTTTAGTAACTACAAAGTTATTACAATTTTTAAAACTTTTAATTATATTCTCTTATTTATAAATCCACATTAGAACCGGTTTTGTACTTGAATTCAATATCGGCTCAATGATTTTAAAACTATTACTGAAAATTGTTGGACATCCCCAACCTTCGGCTTTTTTATTTTTTACCCATTGCACAATGGGTGTTTATATTAGTAATTCCCTTTTATTTACCCAATCGTTATACGCCATTTCAAATTTAATTTCGCCATTACCGTGGGTTCCAATTTCTTTCCAACCTGTTTTTCGATAAAATGTTTCTGCCCTTGTATTAGGAGCGGTTCCTAACCAAACCGTTTCTTTTGTTTGACTAAAATACCAATCGAGCATTATATCATGCAATTGTTTTCCAATTCCTTTTTTGTCAAAATCAGGATGAACAAATAAAGCCCAAATATTGTTGTCTTGAATATCTACAATTGAGAATCCAACAATTTGATTGTCTTTTTCACATACCCACCCTTTTCCTCTTTCCGTCAAAAATATTCTGCAATCTTCGTCGGTTACAAGATTAGGATTTGACAATGTGTTTTCTTTTACCGCATTTCTTACAAACTGTATTTCTTTAATATCGTCAATATTTGCTTCTCTTATTTTCATAATCAATTTTAAACTATTTATAAATCCACATTAGAACCGTTTTTGTACTTGAATTCAATATCGGATTCCGAACCATTAACTTTTCCTCTATCTTTTTAAATTAAAGCCAACAAATAACCAATTATTGAACCTCCAAAAACAACAAAAGCACTGTTGATTTTCCTATAACCAAATGTAATTCCAATACTCAAAACAGCAATCAATATTGTGCGCCAATCGGTGATGGTGTCTTTTCCCATATCAAAACATACGGCCACAATAATCGCTACCGAAGCCACATTAACGGCATCCAAAAATGCCGAAAACAATTTTGAATCCCGCATTTTCTTTACAAGTGGATTGAGCAATGCCACAAAGACAAATGACGGAAGAAATATCGCAACTGTCGAAACGATTGCTCCTGTCAAACCATTGATTTGATAACCGATAAATGTTACCGAAGAAAAAACGGGTCCTGGCGTAAATTGCCCCACAGCGATAGCATCTATCAGTTGTTGTCGTGTCAAAATTCCTGTTGAAACCAATTCGGAGTCGAGAAATGCAAACAGCACATAACCGCTTCCGTAAAGTATTGCCCCAATTTTAAGGAAAATCAAAAACAACTTTGCGTTGCTCGTAGAAAGCATCGTTTGATTATTTAGTTGCAAAAATGTCAATGACAAAAAACTGTTTAGATTGTTTGATTTACTGTTCCGCCAATAGGCCAAAAACAACGCAAGAAATCCCGCACCAAACATCAGGTAAATTTCGTTGAAGCCCGCCAATGAACCAATCAGGACAATCAACCCGATAATGGCAAGTTCGATTGATTTTAGGGATTTTTTTGCCAAAGGAAAAACAGCACCAAGAATAACAGCAATAATGGCCGGTTTTATTCCGTAAATGAAAGGTTGTACTTCGGGAAGTTGCCCATATTGTTTGTATAGCCACGCAAAAAATCCCGTAATGAAAACAGCCGGAAGAATAAAACAAAGCCCTGCTATGATTAAACCTTTCCAACCGCCTTTTTCCTGCCCGACATGAATAGCCATTTCGGTGCTGTTGGGACCGGGAATCAAGTTTGTTGCGCCTATTAAATCCAAGAAGTGCTGTTCGCTAAGCCATTTTCTTTTTACAACCACTTCTTCCTGCATCATGGCAATATGTGCCGCAGGCCCACCAAAGGCAGTAACACCTAACCTCAAAAACAGCTTTGCAATTTCTTTTAGGTTTTGATTATTGTTCATAATAGGGTTTCCTGTAAAGTAATTTTTTTATGTTTGAAAACAAATTTCTAACTGTCCTCACAAAGATTGTTTTTTTCTCTTTATAAATGTAAAAAGCTACAAAAAATATTTTCTTGTAGCTTTTTTGGCTTGTGTAATTATAAGAATGTCAATACAAATAGTAAATCCGAGCTATCTGATTCCGTTCAACACGAGTTTCATTGTTTGTGCTGCGCACGCAATGAAACTCTAGCTGTTAGTGGCTGTATTTTTTTGCGTCTTATTTCTTAGGTGGAGGTGGCGGGATATGTCTTTTTGGTCGTTCACTTTCACGCAAAGGCACTTGTTTTGGTCCTGGCTTTGGCTGTGGTTGTGGTTTTGGGACTTGCTTCGGATGTTGTGGTTTGTTATTTTCCATTTTCACAAGGATTTTTTGGTTTTGGTTTTCTATAAATTATTTTCTTTATTATAGCTGTGTCTGTCTTACCATTATTGTTAATAAATATAGGATTGTTTTCAATGTTAATTGGAGTAATCCTTTCACATTTTGAATTAGGAGTGTTTGAATTTTGATAATTATTTTCAGGTTCAGCATTACTTGCTTTAAATAAGAAGTTAAGCGAAAAAAAAACGCTAAGAAATAGCAAACCACAAAACATTGTAATAGTTGAGACTTTGTTTAAAAACTCTAACTCTGCAATTTTAGCAGTGTAAATTTTGAATATTTCGTCTTCTTCATCTTTTTTTAAAATGACATACTCAAGTTTTGATATTAAATTGCTCGTACTGCTTGTCACTTTGCGGTTATATAAAACTTGCAATAGAATCGTAATAAGTAATAATATCCAACCAATAATTAAGATAAAATTAAATAAAGGTCCTTGAGAAGAAACTATGTTGTCACTGAAAGTCATACTAATAGTCAATGCTCCTCCTGACAATCCCATTATTATCTTTTGGTATTCTTTTTGGTTGTCCAATTTATGTTCAACTAATTTGTTATAGTAGTTCGTTAATTCTTTTAACCTATCGTCTGTCATTTTTCGTTTTTTTTAATATAGCCACTAACGTTCATTTGCTACAAGAGGTTTAGGATTAAATTAGACCTTATTTTCGGATTTGCCTAAACCCCCAAATACAAGACCATTTTTAAATTAAGCCAAATGCCCAAATCTCTTGTAGCAAGTGTTAGGCGAAGTACTTCATTTTATATTGATTAATTTTACTTCTTGCTTCTTCACTTTTTAAACGTTTTCTAAAATTCTCATTAAATAAATCCAATACAAAACGAGCAATTCCGGTTTGCGCCCATTTTGAGAATCCACCTTTATTTTCAAATAAATATTCTTTTTCAATAGCTGAAAATTTTGGTTTAATTTTTTTCCAATGTTCACTTAATTCATTTAAAGTTATATTGTACTCTACCATTTGCTCAAGTAATTCTCCTGTAGAATCAAGTTTCTTAATCCTTCGAGGAAAATTAGCATCCATAAAAGCTTGTAAAGTGTCTATATTTAGCTCTAATTTATCATCGCTTGTTTTCTTTACTTTTTCACTTACTTCAATTTGGTATTTTTTACTTTCAATTTTTAATTCTTCGAACTGTTCGTCAGCTTCTTCTAACTTTGCGCTAATTCTATGAAGTTTTCTTCTAAATTTTAATGGTGTTTGAAGTTCAGTTTTATAAGCTAATGAATGTTCAATTTCAGCCCAAGCATGCATCAAAATTGTCCTAATTTGAATTTCGCATTTTAGATTAGAAAGTCCTCTGAAATTTGGCGTTTTTTCCCATTCTGAATTTACTGAAGCAATTAAATGATATGAACGATAGCCAAACTGATTATAGTCAAGAGTTGTTTCTTTATCTTCAGATTCAGAAACATTAAATTCCTTATTTATTATTTTTGATATTTTTTCAATATCGGTTTGGTAATAACATATTATTCTAATCCCACAAATATCTTCAATTTCATCAAAAGGTTTTTCATATGATTTTCTAGTAATCTTTTCTAAAAAAGAATCAGAATTTTTGATTCTATAATAAATAGAAAGCGTTTGAATGTTTTCGTTTTGTAACAAAATTTTAAGCGATTCAGTAACATTTTTTCCTAAACTATCATAAGAAGATTTTAATTTTTCGAATTGACTTTTTGTTTCTTGTATTTCCATTCAGTTTTTTTGTATTTCGCCTAACTCATTTATATATCTGACAAAACTAGACTTATCACCCCAAATTGAGGCGTATAAGTCTGATAAATCTCAGACTTTATTCATGGCAATATACAAACAAATAGTTATAAATTATCAAAAAAAACTCACGGCAGCGCAGGATTATTTCATTAAGTTTCTTGCTGCTTCTTTTACATTTTTTCGTAAATCACCATCTGAATTTTCGTTTTCTGGATTAGAGCGTATTTCTGTGCCAGTTTTTTTCAGGGTTCTGTTTGGTGTTGCTAGTAAACATAGCAGCCGATATTTTTCGGTTTACAGAACCAAATTCAAGTAAAAACACCCCATTATACACCCTATAGCTCCTACAAATAGGGAGGTTACCTACCCAAAAACGGTAGCAGTACTACCCAATTTAAAGGGTAATACTACCCTAAAACAGGAGTAATACCCCATCAATCAGGTAGCTATTGTAGGTTAAAGCCGTAGCTATACTAACCATTAACAGTAGTAACGATATTCATTTGTGGTAGTAATACTACTATTTTACAGGTGTATACCTACCCATAAGCTACCGCTTTGCCAAAAATTAGCAGTATAACGCAATTCTTGATCTCTCTTAGAGCGTAAAAAAGCCCCATTAGTATAATGAGGCTTAGGACTATTATTAAAAAAAGAGATGAATTTGTGTTTTCGCCCATTTTTACAACGCTCGTGCGACCGCGTGAGGGATAGAAATAAGCTACCAAAGTAGCATGGATAGCCCGACCCCGTTAAGAAAAAGGCCCGACTCACCATATAGAAGAGTGGGGCCTGTTTCTTAACGGGGGCACGCCCAAACTATTCTTTTAAATCATTTTCTACATTGATTTTGTTTGGCGCATCGTCCATCCAAGCCACGAATAATTTATAACCTATAGAAAACACAATTGGCCCTACAAACAAACCGATGAATCCGGACATCATGAATCCGCCAATTACTCCTAGAAAAATAACAAGCATAGGAACCATAGCTCCTTTTCCCAACAATAATGGTTTTAGCACGTTATCCGATAGTCCGCTAAGGATGAAAAAGATTGTCCAACCAATTGCTGCTGTGGTATTGTCTAATGAAAACAGGTAGGCAATTACTCCAAGATTAACAATGATAGGCCCTACTTGAATAATGGAAAGCATCAAACACAATACCGTCAAGACTCCCGCGAAAGGGACGCCACAGCCAAAAAGCCCAACGGCCTGTATCAAGGTTTGAATGATGGCTACTCCCAAGATTCCTTTTACAACCTGATAGACTGTTGATACAGATATATCCAAAAATTCATCGCCGGAATCGCCTGATATCCTCTTGATAAAATTGGTTGCCAAGTTTTGCGCGCTTGTCGAAACCATCAATACTCCCGCAATAATAACGGATAGGATAATTGACAGCAAAGAAGCTATTGAGCTCGCTGCTTTGCCTAATAGTGCTTTTGATACTTCTACGATTTGTTCCTTGTATTCGAGTACTCCTTTTTCCATATCGGTCGATAAAGCGTAAAGGAAATTGTATGCTTTGTCCCCTATAATCGGCCAATCTTTGATGTTTTCTCCCGGTGTTGCCACTTTAAGGGTTCCGTTTTCAACTCCTGTTTTTAATTCGGCAACTGTTGAAGTAACCGAATTGAAAAATGCCACTGTAGGCAAAATAATAAGCGCCAAAATAGTTACAGTAATGATGAAGGAGGCCAAGCTTTTGCGTCCTTTCAATTTTTTCTGCAAAAAATTAAATCCCGGGTAAAGCACTATTGCTAAAATAATTGCCCAAAGAATTGGCATCATAAAAGGCAATAAAAGTTTAATGCAAAATCCTAAAATCAGGAAAACGAGTCCTAACTGTAGAATAACTTCGAAGACTTGTTTGCTTTTGTATGGGTTTGAATTTTCCATAAGAGTTGGTTTAAGGGATTAGTTAAAATTAAATATCATTATTGTTGATTTTTCTCTTTTTGGCTGTGTTTTCATTGGCATCCGAAACAAGACGTCCAATAAGGATCACGGGATACAAAACCCCAATAATGGCTTCGACTTGTACCAATGATCTCGCAACGGGATGCAATGGAAAAATATCTCCATAACCGGTAGTTGTAATTGTTATATAACTAAAATACAAAAAATTAGCTTGTAAAGTATTGCTATCAAAAGCCGGCAAGGTGATTTGAAAAGCACCCGGAATGTGTTCATACACAAACTGATAAATCACCGACCATAAATTGGCCAAAATCATATATACCACAATGGAACCGATTACTCGGTATTCGGTAATTGGTCCCGGTTCGAAAACTTTTTTCAAAACCAAAACAATCAGCAATACAAATGTGGCAAGGGTGAAAAAAATATCGGCAAATAAGAGAAAAGGCGTTCGCTCAAAAACCGTTATCCAATTAAAAAGGACAAAGAAAAAAGGAATAATTATAAATGAAACTGTTTGCTTTCTCGATTTAGACAAGGAAATAATCCCCGCTACCAAAAACAGCATCCAAAACAGATTGATAATAACCATAAAGAAAGAATAGCTTCCAAATATGGGGATCAGTACAAAATGCATAATAAAAAGCAAGACAAACATTCCGCTTAGTCCACTTTCCTTACTCCACAAATGATTTAAAAAACGATATTTTTTTTGTTGTAACATATTCTTTTTTTTAGTTATAAATAATCCATTCGCAAGTAAATTTTATTTTTTTAAACACATAGAAACATAGAAAATTAAAGACGCTTTGCTTAAGATAGTTTTCATAGTGCTATGTGTAAAAAAGTGTTTTCTAAACCAATCTAATTCACATCATTCAATTCTTATGTTTCTATGTGTTTAAATTATATTTTTTTTGATTTTTAAATGATTTAAAACGGTATTGGCTCCACCGACACGCTTCCTATTGGTCTTCGTCCTAATTTAAAGAGCAACAGAACCAAAATCGGGAAAAAACACAAGGCCGACATCACCAGATAAATATCCTTATAGGCCAGCATCATTGCTGATTTTGACGTTTCGTTCGAAAGGCTTTTTTCGGCTTTTTTTTGGGCTTCCCAAGCCGACAATCCTTTCATCATAAATATTTTTTTATTTTGATCCAATTCAGCTTTTGCCACCGGGTTCAACTCCGATAATTGTTGGCTAAGACCGGTTTTATGCTGTACATTCATATTGGAAATAAAAGTTCCCAGAATTGCCCCTCCCAACAACGAAGCGAAAACTGCCCGCGAAATTACCCCGCTCATCATTCGGGAATCACCTAGATTTTTTGGGACTTTTTCAGAAATATAAAGCGAAGCCGCCGGATACAAAAAACCAATGGCAAGCCCTTTGAAAATAAATGGACCGAAAAAATCGGTTGTGTCTATTTCGGGATAAAACCTAAAATAGAGAATGATATGATACAGACCGTAACAGGCAAAACCCGAAACCCAAAGCGTTGCCAGATAAATTCGTTTAAACAAAAGATAAGTCGAAAGCGGAATGGCTATAAAAAGCCCAATCAGAATTGCCAAATGCGTTCGGGCGACATAAATACTGTCAAAACCCAAAATATTGGTCATAAATCCGGTCACAACGCTTCCCGTGCCGTTCATCATTCCGGTGTAAAAAAAGAGAAACGAACCCAAAACAACGTTTTTGTATTTATAAACATCGGGATTTATCAACGGCTCTTTGGTAAACCGAACGTGCATTAGGTAAATTCCAACAATCAGCAGCAAAAAAGCCGTCGCCATCGAAACTTTGGGATCCGAAAGCCAGTTTCTAGTTTGTCCTTCGGCACAAAGAAAAAGAATCACAACAAGAAACAACTGCAAAATCCCCCACCCTCGCCAATCAAATTGAAAAGGAGATTTCATTGGTGCCACATCTTTTCTGTAAAAAACCCAAGCCAAAAGTATTGCTACCAAAAAATTGATATTCAAGAAATAAACCCCAAAAGTCCAATTGTGGACACTCGTCATCTGTGTCCCAAAATATTGGTATAGTTGCTTGCTCCCCTGAAGGATAAACTGCACGATTCCGTACAAAATGGGCATATTGAACGTAGGGTTGTATTTTAAAAGTATCGGGATTATAGTTGCAAAAATTCCTATTATAGATAAAATAGCCAGCAAAGCTCGCCAAACCGTAAACCATTCTATTGTGCTTGCAAACAACGAGGCCGTATTGCAAATAATCGACAAAAAACTAACCGACAAAATCATCGTCCGCATCTTGATTTGTTTTCCTATTTTCAGACCCAAAGGCAAAAATCCCAACATCGCAAAAAACGGAATATAAGTCGAATAGGTAAACGCAGTTGTGGATGCCCCAAAATGTCCCAATATCTGCGAGTTGTCATAAGAAGTCACATTCATGGCATTAAAAAAAGGAATTGTAAGAACATATAGTCCTACAAGGGTAAACACACTTCCTTTTTTGATTAAAGCCATTTAATATCGCTATTTAAAAGTCATTTTAAATTTTAGGAGCAGAAAGACTAGGCATTCTCAGCCAAGATTGTTCCCGCTATCCGTTGCAATCTTATAAGCCTCTCGTCTTTTGGGACGAGACGGCTTATAAGGATTTCCACTGCTATCGGGGCTAAAAGCCAGCATTAGGCCTTTTTGGAAATCATTTTATGTAAATCATTCTGTATCGTTTCAGACCTAACAGATTTTAGAAACACAAGTGTTTGAAAGACCTTAAAACCTTGATTTCGAACAATGTACCACTTAAAAACATATCATTCTACTTTACGTTTGATATTTCGACAACGTATTATCCGTAAAGATTTGTCATTTCGACCAGCGGGAGAAATCACATAAAGTAATCAACTAGTGTGATTCCTCGTTCCTCGGAATGACAAACTACCCGTAAAACCTAGCGAATTCAATCATTTCAACTCTTCCGAACACTTATGTTTTAAAAACCTGTCAGGTCTCTGAAAAGCTATTTGTATTATTTATTAATATCCACGGTCACATTCATTCCCGGTTTTACCTCTGCCAATTCTTTTCCTGTTGCTTCAAAATCAATTTTTACAGGAATACGTTGCGTGATTTTGACAAAATTTCCCGTAGAATTATCAGGTTCCACCATCGAAAATTTGGCTCCCGTTGCCGGCGAAAAACCGACTACTTTTCCTTTAAACTCTTTTCCGTCAAGTGCGTCAATAGTAATAGTTGCCTCTTGCCCCAACTTAATTTTTTCGATTTGGGTCTCTTTAAAATTGGCATTTACCCATAACTTATCACTCAAAACCATCGTTGCCACCACCTGATTGGCATTTATCAATTCACCAACCGATATGGTTCTTTCGCCAACATAACCATCAGCCTGAGCAATGATATAAGTGTAGGACAATTGCAACATAGCATTTTCCAAATCGGCTTTCTTTCTCGCAACAGTAGCGTTTGCCGCTTCGAGATTGGTATGGCTTTGTACGGTGGTCGATTTGCTTGCCAATAATCCTTTTTCCCCTGCTGCCAAATAAGCTTTTGTCGATTGCAGTTTGGAAACCACCTGATCGTATTGATTACGCGTTACAGCCGAATCGGCATACATATTCTTGAATCGTTCGTAATCCTTTTGCGCTTTTTCAAGATCGGCCATATCTCCGCTCAATTTTTCCTTAGATGCCGCTTCATTGGAAATCGCCGTAATAACCGCTTGCTCTAGCGAATGCAAATTCCCTTGGGCAACAGCCAAATCGGCTTCGGCTTGCTTTACTTTTATTCGGTATTCCTCATCATCAAGAATAACCAATGTATCTCCTTTATGAACTAACTGATTGGAATCGAAACGAATGGCTTTTACATGACCCGTTGCCCGAGCAGTAATGCTGCTGATGTAGGATTCGACTTGCGCATTATTGGTTGTTTCATACCTGTGAAAATCAAAAAACAAACTCAATATCCATATACCTCCTCCTATGATGAAAACAAAAGAAAGGATAGTCAAAATCGTATTTCTCTTTTTTTCACTTTTCACCGCAGCTTCATTGGTTGTATTATCTTCGCTCATAAAATAAATTTAAAGTTTACCCATTGCATACTGTAAAGAATAGTATTGAATAATAGCGTCAATATTAGCATTATTCAAGGAAATTTTCGCTTCGTTTAACTGCAACTCCGCATCAACAATATCACTAATTACTGCAAAATCATTATCGTAACGGCTTTTTACAATTTTGTAATTGCTCAATGCCAAATCAACATCTTTTTTAAAAGTCGCTATGTTTCGAACACTTTCCATAAACCGTACATAAGCCGCCTTTACATCTTGATTAATTACATCTCTAGTCGCCTCAAGGGCAATATTGCTTTTATCGATTTGTAATCGGTCAGCATTTGTTTTATGTTTCAAATTATAAAAACTCGAAATATCCCAACCGAGAGATATTCCCGCCGCCCAATAATTTAGAGTATTATCAGCATAATTAGGCCATTGCGCCGGATACTGTGTGTTGAAAAGCAAATTGGCATTTACAAATGGCTTATAACCGCTCTTTGTAATATCCAAAGAGGATTCAGCAATTTTAACATTGATTTCAGATCTTTTGATTTCGTAACGATTTTGGTAGGCTTCATTCAGGCTTTCCTCAAAACTCACCTCCGTTTTAGGAATCAAAATACCATCCAGCACCGGTTTTAATTTGGTATTGGTTGGCAATCCGGTCAATATATCCAAATAATTGCTAATCAACTCGATTGAATTGGCACTATTAAAAACAGCCACCTCAAAATTCGATTTTTGTAATTCGGTTCTCAACAAATCACTTTTAAGATTTTGGCCATTTGCCACTCTTGACTGCAATTGTTTGATTCGCAAATCAGTATTGACAATGTTTTGTTTTGTCACCTCAATCTGTTTGTATAATTTTTCGAGGTTAAAAAATTGCGCGGTAATAGTTTGCTTAATTTCGGCTTCAGTCATCTTGGCAACCGATTCCTGCATCGTAACGATTAACTTCTGTTTCTCAATTTGGCTATTGATTGCTCCTCCGTAATACAAAGGCATCGAAGTAAAAACACCGGCAGAACCTTGATGGTTATAATAATCCACGGTGGTGCTTTTTTCGTAAAACCCTTCAAAAATTTTGGGATTCCCAATGTAATTATATCCCATATTTAAACCGATAACAGGTGCTTTTGCTATATGAGATTGACCCAAATTCTCATTGGCAACAGCAACATCTGTATTGGCCATTTTTAGCTGATTGTTATTTTTAATCCCGAGTTGGATAACTTCATCCAATTTTATGATCCGGGTCCCCTCATCATTTTGAGAAAATCCAACTTCATAAAAAAGAAAAGCTATCAGCAGAATAACAAATTGACTTATACTATTTTTTAAAAAAAGGTAACCCATTGGCTAATTCCAATTTAAAAGATTTTAAATGCTATAAAAACACACATTGGTAACCAACACTTACCGAATCATAATTCAATCCAACACTTTTATAAGTTCCGGTATTAAACTGAAACTTTAAAGACTGAAATTTGGTGAGTGGCATCGAAAATGTCGCCCCGATTCTTGAGGCATTGATAATACTTCCTGCGGGCGCTTCATCCACAAATGTTTTCCCACCGCTAAACCAGTTAATATTAATCCCGACCCACATATTATTTTTAAAAAAGTAACTCGCGTGGCCTTGAAAAGAAACTACGGGATCTTGTTTCAATTCGTTGCTTCCCAGAAACTCATCATTTTTGGTATAAAACCAAACCCCGGAATATAACTCGGCATAAACATGCGCAAAACGCTTGGAAATCCCCAACTCTGGCTTGATTCCCCAACGATTTGTACCTATATTAACCCTTTTATCTGCATAATAAAGCCCTGTGGGAACCGAGACCACTAAACTTGCTCCAAATATTGTTTTTTGTTGGAATTGGCTAAACTCTTTGATATTTAATGCCGGAGACCCTAACAAGTTAACTCCAAATCGCATACGCAAGTCTCCAAAACCTGTTCTGTTTCCGGTAATTCTTGTACCGCTCACCGTTGCTTCACCATCCATAAAAACATACGGAATAGCGACCTGAATTCTAGCTAACCTACCCGCCAAACCGAACGAACGCATATAACCCGCCCCAATATTGTGGCTGGTAATAAGAAAATCCTCAATAGGCAAAGAGGGTTCTGTCACAATATCACCTTTCATATAGCCATAACTCCCCACAGCGATATTGACTCCCCGAGGCATATTGGCATAAGCCCTTGGCTCAAGATCCTGTGCCACTATACAATTGCAAGCAAATAAAAAGGCAGCAAACAAAAAACCAATCTTCTTTACGGAAACTAATTCATAATTAACCATATGCTGAATATTAGAAAAATTTAAAGACACTTTCTAAAGCTGTATTTAAAACATTTTCTGACGAAAGTTTAAAAAATGAAAAATACTTATTGAAAAAAAAATTTAAAAAAACCTCAAAAAATTGAGGTTTTTACTATTTCTTATTATCTATTTTAGAATCTATATCCAATGCTTACATTATACCTGAATCCAATTGCAGTAATGGATTGAACCCCTTTTTTCTCAACATCATTATCATGTGAAAGATCACCAAGCTGAGGAAATTTGTCTTTCATAGCTTCGATAATTTTTTGAAGAGTTTCATTTTCATCAAGTCCATCAATTTTTCCATCCAATTTTAAATTGTATTTATAATGCGTTAACGAAGGCCCAAATAAAACACAATCTATAACTACCCTGTTCCATAAAACGAATTGGTAACCTAATTCACCTCCAACATTCATTAAATTTAATTTTGCATTCAGATTTGTACTGCTTCTTACTTGTGTATCAGGATTAGTATAGTTTAAATTTCTATCCGTTTCAAATTGAAAAAAACTTGTAAATGGTGCTAAATAAACACCTCTTGGTCCCTTGTATTTGTTGACACTTCCCAGATAAAATCTATAATCTGCACCAAATGAATATCCTTTTCTGCCACTACTTTGATCAAAATCAACATTCTTTACATCCACCTTTATCAATGGAAACTCCTGATAACCGGCAAAAACATTTATACTTTGATTTTCCTTAATCATCCTTTCGTATGAAAACTGAAGTGAATTATCATAAAGCAATGTATTGGAAACATTGAACTTTATTGAATTCTTGAAATCTTTAGGAGTTGCTTGCGAAAAAACCTTAGTCGAAGACATGAATAACGCAAATCCAAAAATGAAGACAATTCTAAAAGAGGTAGATAAAATTTTCATGGTTTATTTTTTAAATTACATTAAAAATCAGTGAGTTCCTTAACAAATTTAACATTTTTTCCTGAAATAAAGAAGTAAAAATTAACACTTTTTAAGACAGAAGAACTTTTCATTTATGACTGTCCAAAAACATGTAATTTCATCACAACAAACAAATGTAAATAAAGTAAAAACCAATAAAAAAGCGCAACACCAAGGTCACGCTCTTAATTTGTTTTTGTATAAAAATATTTATTTCACTTTTGTCATCTCTAGTTCACCTACAAAAGGAATGGCATTTTGCAGACTGCTTCTAATCTCAGTTTGCAAGTAAATTTCCAACTGAATAAATTTTGTAGCATTTATTGCACCAATCGCTTTTTTAACTTTTTCATAGTAAGCAGAATACAATTTATCATAGGCCGTGTTATTTTTCAAAACCCCTTTTACGATTACATCAGCTTTGGCATCAGTCAACGCAGCGTAGTCAGTAGCATATTGATTGATTAAGTTAATTTTTTCTTCTCCCATTTTTTTCCTTTCAGCTTCATAAGCTTCATAAATTTTAGCAAAATCGGCTGCTTGAGTACCAGACAATCCCATGTACTGATTTACTAATTCAGATTTTGATCTACCATAAACCGATTGAACAACATCAATATCGTCTTTCAAAGTTGATTGGGAAAATGTTGCAGAAGAGAATGCAACGGCAAATAATAAAAGTAATTTTTTCATGTTTGTTTCTTTTATTTAGTTAAAATTCAATCAAATATAAGATTTTTTAATTAAATTCTCACTACTTTAAAAATTTAAAATCAATGCCTTTTATATAATTTTTCCCACAACAAAAAACACCTAAAAAGTCTCACCTGCATTGAGATAAAATCCATTAGAATGGTTTCCTACTGCATAATCAAAAATAAGATTTGTCCTTGTAGCCTTATCAATTAAAAGCCTTAATCCTACCCCAAAAGCCGGCTGCACAAATTCAAAAAGATGAACACGGTCATACTTATCACTTGTAGAAATAAAATTTGTAAAAGCAGTACCGCTAAGAAGTTGATTACAGGTTATGGGAAACCTCAATTCTACCTGAAGATAAGCCAAACTATTTCCTCTAAACAATCCCTGCGTATAACCCTCCCCACTTCGGCTGCGCTGATCCCAACCAATGGCTGGCAAGTTCAAATAAGGGACAGCACCTTTGGTTACAAATTGTCCTAATCCCCAAAATCCCAATACAAATTGTTCTCTTTTAGGATCGAGAGGAAGAAAATACCTAACCTCTGTGTTTAAAACACTACTCGCTTTTTGATTATTAAACAATCCCCAATTAAACCTATAATTTGCATTGGCAAACCAGCCTTTTCTGGTATTAATTTGATTATCTCTGGAGTCATAAATAAAATTGGCACTTAAGCCATTTACAAAATATTCATTAGGATCAAATCCATTTTGTAAACTATAATTGTAGTGATGGGTAAACTTTCCGTTTACAACATCCAGGTTTTTATCATAAATCGAAGAATACCAATCAATTTCGACTCCTCCTCCTACATAAAAGTCCTTTTTTATTTCCCACGAAGCGCTTTGATGAAACTTAAAATAATTATAATCCATCGGCTCTTCTATGGATTCAATATTAAAATCAGGTTGGTCTCTATTTTTTGGAATAATATTGGTTCCCAATCCATAATTTGGCTGGGTAAAAATATACAGTCGATAATCCCCTCGAAGATAAATACTATTATTTTTCAACAAAATATTATTCTTGACATTAACCAATAATTGTTTTTCGGTAGTGAAAGTCACCCCTAGATTTGCGGAAGAATATTTGTCGGTAGCTTCTTTGCCTTTAAAAGTATATTGGGACGTTGCACCATAACTAAAACCAGTTGCCGGATTAACACCAATTATTGGGATTACAAGTAAAAAATTGTTTCTAGTTGGCTTGACTATTAAAACAGAATCTTTCTTTTTGAATAATTCAAAAACAGTTTTTGGTGGACAAGATTTATCAATATTTGAATTAGTTTGCGCCTTGACCAAACTTAGGCTTCCAAATAAAACTATCAAAAAAGGGATTAATAATTTTTTCATAACTGCTATTACTTTTCAATCAATCCCAGTAATAGTTACCGGAAACACGAATACACCTAGAATGATGTATTATTTTTAATAAATAAATTATTTCATTTTGGGCTTCGTCTTCGTAACCATTCCTCTATAACTAATTGAAGCTCGATTATTAGAATTTATATTCAAAGAAGCCCCACCATCAAAATAAACAGTCAACATAATGGAATAATTATCTGAACTACCTTTGACTTCGGTTTTTATAATATAATTTTTCTTGCCCTTTGTCATTGAATAGTCTTTCATAGCTCCTTTAAAATCAAGTCCTCCGCCTCCACTATAAGCAACTCCCGCATAAGCTCGTCCAAAAAAAGGCATTTCACTATGTACAGAATCATTTTTAACTCTGAAAAAATTCGGATTAGAGGTCAGATTGATACTTCGTCCGCTCTGAGGATAAGCCCAATCAGCAACAAATTCATAATCCTTTGAATTTAAAAGTTCTTCTACTTTCTTTTGTTCAGCCAGCTTTTTCTCTTCTTTTATCTGCTGTTTGGTTTTTTCCTGAGCAAATCCCATTAGCATTGAAAAAGAAAGAACAAAAGATAATACTACTGTTTTCATAACTCCCTAATTTTATAAAACGAATAATTAATAAATTTATTTTTGATGAGTAAATCGCATCATTACGACGTTACCTAATAACAGGTTCAAGGTATTTCCACCATCAGTAATTGTGTATGACTCAATTTTTTTTAAGGCTTCCATATAAACTGAATCTCCATTACCTTCACAAGCCATCATAGTCATTCCCATTTTGGCATCTTTAAAATTAATTTCATTTCCATCCATAATCAAAGCCCCAAAATAGTTATTACAGCTATTGTTTCCTGTAATTTTTTTATCATTCAAATTAAAAGTGATTGTTGGCTTTTTGCCAGGAAACAATCCATTGAAAGCTATTTTAGGCCCGGTTATATAGTTTAATTCCCAAGTCCCTTCGATTGAAACTTCTTTCGCGGCTGTTTTTGACGTACTACATGAAGCAAAACTCATGCAAATAAAAACTGTTAAAAATATTATTTTATTCATGCTCAGTTATTTAAAAATCATGTAATGTAAAAATAAGAAAAATTAATAAGAAAAAATGCTTCCATTATCAAATTTGCTTTTTAAAAATGGTATGGTTATTTTCGTAAAAAAGAAAAAACAGTATGACATTATTAGGAATAGGTTCAAGAATTGAACACCCGGAACACGGAAAAGGAGTAGTAACCAATGTTTCATCCAAAGAATATTGGGTAACGTTTATTGAAAATGGATTGGAGACCATCCCTTTGAACGATGAATTCAAAGTAATAGAAGCCGCCGTAGACGAAGTGGATACCGTAAGTTTCTCTGATGTAGAGCAAAGTTTACGAGACCTATTGAAAAAATGGTCAGATGTTTCCGAAATTGTACCGATTGGTGACAAATGGAAAGGCGGAAAATTGATATTGGAACCCGGGCAGCCAGGATTAGCTTCCAAAGAAATTCCGATTGACACTTTTTTCCATAAAATCATAATGGTTCGAGACCGCCTGCGTGTAATGGAACAAAAAATCAACAGCAGTAAAATAGAAGAAATCGAAAAGATAGAATTACAGCAATACATCACCCGTATTTATGGTAGCTTGACCTCTTTCAACATATTATTTAAGTCCCCAACTAATCATTTTGTTGGAGAAAAGTCAAAATAGATTTTAAGAAACATTTAATTTTAATACGCTTTTTTATACGTAATTTTATAATCCTAATTCAGCTTTTTAAAATTATGAAATGAGCATGATTAAAAATTTGTTCGCAACCATTAATCTTGATGTGCGAATTATATATGACCTTTAAAAACCATAAATAATTAACTATATGAAAAAAATAATCCTTTCAGCTGCTGTAATTATCGCTGTAATAATTGGTTGTAAAACCAATAGCAAATCAAGTGATTCCAAAAGTTTAAACTTAACTTTTGAACCTAAAAGCAATAGCAAAGTAAGCGGGACAGCCTCTTTTACTGAGAAAAACGGAAAAGTAACTTTTGTTGCTAAAATTTCAGGTTTACAACCGGGTGTCCATGCCATTCACATCCATGAAAAATCAGATTGTTCAGCTCCTGACGGAAGTTCAGCAGGAGGACACTGGAATCCTACCTTCAAAAAACACGGAAAATGGGGCGTTGGAGAATACCACAAAGGAGATATTGGTAATTTTACAGCTGATGAAAAAGGAAACGGAACTATCACTTTGACTACTGACGAATGGTGTATTGGTTGTGGCGACGCTACAAAAGACATCATTGGAAAAGGGATTATCGTACATCAAGGAACTGATGATTTCACAACTCAACCAACTGGCAATGCCGGAGGTAGAGTGGCTTGTTCTGCAATAATAAAATAAAAAGGAAATTCTCTTGAAAGAAAAAGAGCATCTCTATTTCAAAAATGCATCAGATTGGCGGGAATGGTTACACAAAAACCATAATTCGTCAACTGGTGTTTATTTGATTTTCTACAAAGTCAGCAGTCCATTTGAAAGCATGCGCTGGGAAGAAGCGGTTCAAGTGGCCATTTGCTACGGATGGATTGATTCAACCGTTAGAAATATAGACGAACACGCCCGAAAGCAAATTTTTTCTCCTCGAAAAGACAAAAGTGTCTGGAGCAAACTCAACAAGACCTATATAGAAAGGCTGACGGCCGAAAATCTGATACATGAAAGTGGTTTGGCCAAAATTGAAATCGCCAAACAAAACGGTTCCTGGAATTCTTTGGACGAGGTCGAAGATTTGATAATTCCTGATGATTTAGCCCAAGCATTCGATCAAAATCAAATTGCTTTTGAAAATTACAAAAATTTCAGCCGCACCTACCGAAAAAGCTACCTCTATTGGCTCAACCAAGCCAAAAGAACCGAAACCAGAAATACAAGGATTTCCACTATAATTGAACTTTGCCAACAAAACAAAAAATCAAGGGAATGATTTCCAAAATCTTAATTCTCATAGATTGAAAACCAAAATTTCACAAAAATTCCCGCGTCAGTCATTTTATAAATCCAAGATATTCCCTTTGCTTGCTAAAAAAGCATAGCTTTGCACAATCAAAATTAAAAAATGATAAACCCTTCAGCATCTGGTTGGATCGATAAATTCTTCACAAAATTAAAGTTATCAGAGCACAATGTTCCTGAAACTGAAGATGAGTTTTACCAAAGATTAAGAGATACAGGCTTTATCTACGGTCACATCATTTCGTTTGACACTCCTTTTGAAATAAAAAGCAAGGAATGGTTCAAAGAGGAAATTTCCAAAGTAGCCTTATTGAACGCTTTGTACGGTATTTTTCTGCTAACAAATAAAGAAAAAAATCCGTCTCTTTTTATCGAACAAGCCTATGCTTTCTACAGAGAAATGCACCCGGAAGGTTTTAGTTTATTCAAAAAAATACTTTCTAAAACCGCGACGGTTTTTACGTTGGAAGAAATAATCGGTCAACGTGTGCAAACAAATGAAAGCATCATTAATAAAAATTTTTCGCATTTAGTTACCAATGCGCTTCTTTTTATAGATGTTTTGGCTTTTCGCCAATATTTGATTCATGGCAAAATTCCTGACAAATACCTCAAAAAAATTGAGGAAACCATTGTCAACATTGTAACATTGGCTTTAAAAATAAAAACAAATAAATCACAATACGACGACTTGTTAATCAAATTATTTGAAGCTTCAATCAGATATAGTAAGTTTTTCAAAAAAGAAAACATAACTATAGAAAATTTAGACTTGGATTATTTCAATGCCGAATTGGAGAAAAAATACCTAATCGACATCGCTGGAATGGCATTATGGAGCGATGGTGTTATTGAAAACAATGAAGCTTACTTTTTGCACACGCTTTCCCAAAGTTTAGCAATTGAAGATGATTTTGTATCAAAAAGCATTATAAGCACCGACGGATTTATTGCGCAACACAAAAAAGACATTCCTTATTTCAATTACTCTAATCCTGTAAAGCATTTTTACGATCAAACTACAAGAAGTGTCATTACTTTGATTTCTCGTAATAAAAAGAGATTATTGAAAGAAATTATTGAAAGCAAAGAATTGATGTTGCTTTTGGCTCATTCTACCCACAGAGACCTGGACGAAAAAGAAAAGAAAAAAATCAAAAAGCAATTATTAGACATCTGCAAAACAGTTCCGTCATTGACGATCTTTTTACTTCCGGGAGGCAGTCTATTACTTCCTCTTTTGATTAAATTCATACCTACCCTACTGCCTTCAGCATTCAATGAAAACTTAGAACAAGAAGATGAATCATAAAAAAAGACCATCTATGCAGATGGCCTTTTATATACAGTACGATTCACTCTTGAATAATTAACTATTGTGCAAATTTTAGTTGATAAACCTGATCCAAATCTTGATCCGAACTAAAATTAACCCCTAAATCGGTTACATATCCTGAATTTAGTCCATAAACCCATCCGTGAATAGTTACTTCCTGTCCATTTTTCCAAGCCGATTGAATAATGGATGTTTTGGCTAAATCAAAAACCTGTTCTTTTACGTTGATTTCTACAAAAGCATTAAAACGATCAGTTTCATCTTCAATAGAATTTAGATATTTATCATGCAAACGATAAACATCTTTAATGTGGCGAATCCAGTTGTCAATTATACCGATTGAGTCATTACCCATAGCCGCTTTTACTCCACCACAACCATAATGTCCGCAAACAATCACATGTTTCACTTTTAAAACATTTACTGAATAATCCAATACACTCAACATATTCATATCCGAATGGATTACCATATTCGCAATGTTTCTATGAACAAAAACCTCTCCTGGTTTAGCGCCAATAATCTCGTTCGCAGGTACACGGCTATCTGAACAGCCAATCCATAATAAAGGTGGTTGTTGCCCTTTAGCTAAATCTTTAAAGAAATCAGGATCCAAATCCAACTGTTCTTCAACCCATTTTTTATTGTTGTCTAATATTTTTTTATAGAAATCACTCATTTTATTTTAATTTTAATTGTCTGTTTGTTTATTATGTTCCGTAAAATTAATACAAAGAAAAGTATTAACGTTTTAATACTTTAAAAATCACAATTTATTCCGGAAACACTTCTTTTACAACCTTCTTTTCTATGACCTCTCTTTTTACGAAATCGTAATGATGTTCAATACTTACGTGATTTTGGACTTCGGCACTATTCTCCAAATCGTATTCTTTTTTAAAGCCTATTAACTTCACTTTTATATTATCATCAATTGCCCTTGTTGTCTTGAATTCATGAATTAAATCCAAAATATCGTGGGCGATATAAACGGTATCATGTGCATTGATAACCACTTTGCTGTTCTCCGGAATATTTGCCAATGTCAATTTAATTGCCGCTTTATTCAAAAAAGAAACCTCTTGGGCCAAATCGATATTGATTACATCTCCGTCAACATATTCATCTTTCCTAAAACTGTACGCTCTTTTAAGGTTTCCTCTCAAAATAAATACAATACAAATAGTAATTCCTAACGCAACTCCTTTTAGTAAATCCATAAAAACTACCCCCAAGAAAGTCGCGATAAATGGTAAAAACTGATATTTACCATAATCCCAAAAATGTTTGAATGTCGCTGGCTTCGCCAATTTGTATCCTACTAAGATCAATACTGCGGCCAATGTTGCCAAAGGTATCTTATTCAAAAGAACAGGGATTGTAAGCACACAAACTAATAATAATACACCATGAATTATTGCTGATAATTTTGATTTGGCACCTGCGGCGTTATTAGCAGAAGTACGCACTACAACTGATGTCATAGGTAATCCACCCAAAAGTGAACTTATAATATTTCCTATTCCTTGTGCTTTTAATTCAACGTTTGTATTCGTAAAACGTTTGTGAACATCCATTCTATCTGCAGCCTCGATACACAATAATGATTCGATCGATGCAACTATAGCAATTGTCAAACCAATTACCCATACTTTTGGATTTGCTAATCCTGCAAAATTTGGCGTCACAATAATTGCCTTAAATTCTTCCACAGTAGTTGGAACTGGTAAAGAAACCAAATGATCTTGAGCAATTGCCAAAGAACTTCCCGAAGCTGTAAAAAACTCGTTTAACAGCACACTGATTATTACAGCTACCAATGCTCCTGGCACCAATTTCAATTTCTTCAAAGCGGGTACTTTGTCCCACATAAGTAAAATAGCAATCGAAATCGAAGTAATCAATATTGCTCCCAATTGCAAATGATTCAAAATATCAAAAACAGCCGAAAAGGTATTATTTTCATTCCCCTGAGCAAAAGCCTGATCCCCTTCAAAATCGGCATCATAACCAAATGCATGAGGGAGCTGCTTCATAACAATGATAACACCAATACCAGCTAACATACCTTCAATCACATTCGTCGGAAAATAATTAGAAATACTTCCTGCTTTTAAAAAACCCAATAATAACTGGATAACTCCTGCAATAAAAACAGCAGTTAAGAAAATATCAAACGCACCTAGATCGGTTATGGCTGTTAATATAATAGCCGTTAAACCGGCCGCCGGTCCCGAAACACTGATTTGTGACTGACTCAAATAACCAACAACTATCCCTCCAACAATTCCTGCTATAATTCCTGAAAACAAAGGAGCTCCCGACGCCATCGCGATTCCTAAACATAGCGGCAGTGCCACTAAAAAAACAACTAAACCAGAGGCAAAATCTGATTTAAAATGAGTAAAAAGATTGATTTTTTTTGACATAATAATAAGTTTAAATTCATTTTTTTTACTGCCGGTCAATACCATTGCAGTGGTAGGAAGACATACAAATCTTAAAGTTGCATATCTGAAAAAAGAACACCAATATCACTATCTCCAATATTTTATTAAACAAATCCACTATTAACCAGTGGATTAAAAAACAATCTTAATCCTTTATGGCAAAGGTGATAAATAAAATACTGACTCTAAAATCTAAAACAGATTAGAGCAATTACAAGGCTAATAATAACCATTTAATGATAATGAAATCGGCAAAAAACTATGCCAAGTTTGGAGGAGGTAAAAATATCGTCGCACAAATTAAATCATGTCTAGATAAATTCTCAAAAATTATACGTCCTGAGCCTTTTTCTGTTTCCAAAAAAGACACTTCAAAAAACGGGTTGAAAGTATAATATTTTATGTCATGCTTTATTTCTTCAATAGAGGAAGAAGTAGAAGTATTACAGTCTTCACATAGGCTCGTAGGATCTTTGTCTTTTTCCAGATAAGCCACTATCGTTGGGGCCACTAGAAATAGCATAAAAAAGATTAATACGATACTTGCAAAGGTTCTCATGGCGGCAAAAGTAAATGATAGAAATTGAATTAAAAAATTAGTTTTATGAAATTAATTTATAATTAACAAAAAATAGCCTAATTAAATTAAAATTTAACTAGGCCATTTTTGAATTTGCTTGATTTACAAACTTTCTTCTAACCAGGCATTCATCATCCAAATCGTTTTTTCCTGCTCAACAATAAAATCACTCATCATCGAATTGGTACCTTCATCATTGATATCCGATGCTTTAGAAAGAATTTCCCTTTCTATTTTTAGTAATTTAGAAAGTGAATCCACTATCAATTTAATACTTGCGACGTCATTTGAAATATTCTTTCCTACAGGCAATTGATTAAATTTAATGTAGTCTTCAAATGTATGTAATGGTCTTCCTCCCAATGTCAAAACTCTTTCTGCTATCAAATCAATTTTTAACTGTGAGTCGTTATATAATTCTTCAAATTTAAGATGTAAATCGAAGAAACGTCTTCCTCTGATATTCCAGTGCAAACCTCTTAAACTTTGATAATAGATTTGATAATTGGACAAAAGTACATTCAGTTCAACGATTATAACTTCTGATTCCTCGATAGGTAATCCAATTGTATTTACTTTCATGCTTTTTATTTTAATAATTTATTTTTAATGATAAAGTGAACTTTTCATTCAAAGTAATATTGCCTTAAATTTACAACAAAACATCAAATCATCCTTTTATTCTTATCAAAGTTATGCCATAAACGCAAAAACATACCATAAACTAAATTGATTGTTTTTATATTTGCATAAAAATAGACTATCTCATGACAATAACACAACTCAAATATGTATTGGCTGTAGCCGAACACAAAAATTTCACATTGGCTGCCGAAAAATGTTTTGTCACTCAACCAACATTGAGTATGCAAATTCAGAAAATTGAAGAGGAACTAAATATTCAAATTTTTGATCGTACCAAAAAACCGATCCAACTGACTGACATTGGTCAAAAAATTGTAAGCCAGGCCAAAAACATAGTTAATGAAGCCGATCGTATACAAGACATCGTAGAACAACAAAAAGGATTCATCGGTGGCGAATTCAGACTCGGAATTATTCCAACAATCATGCCTACATTACTTCCAATGTTTTTAAATAATTTCATCAAGAAATATCCGAAAGTAAAATTGATTATTGAGGAATTGAATACTGAAGAGATTATTACAAAACTAAAAAATGGGAATCTGGATGCCGCTATTGCTGCAACTCCACTTGAAGATGAAAAAATCAAAGAAATTGTTCTTTACTTCGAACCTTTCGTTGCTTACATCCCAGAAAGTAACGCCATGTTTCAAAAACAGGAAATTGAAGTTGAAGACCTTAACATCAATGAGATTTTATTACTTCAGGACGGACATTGTTTCAGGGACGGGATTTTAAATTTATGCAAAAACAGAAATGAAAGTGGATTGAAATCATTCCAAATTGAAAGCGGTAGTTTTGAAACATTGATCAAACTGGCTGATGAAGGATTAGGAACCACTTTACTGCCTTATTTACACACTTTGGACTTAAAAGAATCCGACAAAGCGAAACTAAGACATTTTAAAGAACCAAAACCAGCCCGAGAAGTAAGTTTAATTTACCCGAAAAGCGAATTAAAAATACAAATCATCGATGCATTAAGAAGCAGTATTTCTGGAGTTATAAAAGGAGCCATTGTATTTCAAAATGTTCAAATCGTAAGCCCTCTCTTGAAAAAATAATTCAACAAAAAAAGGAACCAAACGGTTCCTTTTCTCTTTTAAAGTTTTATCGCTTTTTCCCAATCCTTATAAAAACTGAACAAAAGCTTAGCTTTCTTATCACCTTCTTTCGGCCATCATAAACATTTAAGACACGACAAAAAAGGTTTAAATATTTTGTTTTAGTAAACAGGTACAAAATTACCTAAATAATTTAATTTAACAAAAATAAAAATATCCCAAAAGACAAATACCATCGACAAATTACATGTTTTACACATAATTTGAAGTCCAATAGCTACAGAATCGAGTCTTGTTAAAAAATTAAAAAAAAGGCATAAAAAAAGGAACCAAAATTGGTTCCTTATTATTTTATGGGTTCACAATTACTAAACACTGTTTTAATTCTGGTTTTTCGATTGTAAAACTAAACAACCATTCTCTTAATTGATCCAATTCAAAAGGTAAAAGTGTTCTTATTGCTTTTTCTAATTCTTTACAAAAAAGTACCGGGTCAAAACTCACTCTTTCCAACACAGACTTAGTGTAATCAAACATTACTTTAGACATAAATTAAGATTTTTTGGGGTTATATCTTGATTTCAACATGATGTAAATTTACATTTTTTTCAAATACAATCTTTTTTTTTAACACAGAAATATAAAATTTATAACGTTTTCGCTATAAAATTTTACAAATCAACGGCTTAACAAAAAGCTTATTTTCTAGCTCTAAACATCTCTCTTTTTCCCGGTGGTCCGGCCAATTTTTCGACCGTAAAACCAACCTCTTGCATACTCCTTTTTACAACGCCACGGGCTGCATAAGTCACTAATATTGAGTTTGGTTTTAACGCTTTATACATCTTTTCAAATATTTCGGTACTCCATAATTCAGGTTGGACACGATAACCAAAAGCATCAAAATAAATCAGATCGAATTGCTCGACATCATCAATATCTTGAAAAAACTGTTTCCTTTTTGTCAAAGAAAAAGTGTCACTCAATTTTACTTTTTCTTCCCAATCAGAAGAATGAATTTTAACAAAAATGTCTTTCGAATCCAAAGCATCCAATTCCTCCAAATAATTCATTGCTTCGATTTCATCTCCCGAAACCGGATAAGCTTCTACCCCAACATAATCTATTGACTGATCCAATCCTTTTGCATCCAAATAGGTGATAAAAGTATTTAAACCTGTTCCAAAACCAATTTCAAGAATAGAAACTTTTTGATTTGGAAATAATGCCAATCCGTTTTTTATAAAAACATGCTTAGCTTCCTGAATTGCACCATGTTTAGAATGATAACATTCATTCCATTCTTTGATTTGGATTGTTGTTGAACCATCCTGAGTACGTATAATTTCTCTTTCCAAAATATGATTTTTGAGGTGATGTCGCCAATTCTGGCACTATAAAGTCTTCAAAATTAAATAAAAGAATTTCTTATCATTATCTAAAAACCACATTTTTTTATATAATCCATATAATTTTAGTCCATTTTTCAAATAAAATTATACAATAATTAAATCACAGTCAGACTCTATTTTTAATGATTTTTTCACAAGTTTTTCACTGATTTTTATTTAATTTTGCAAACAATATTACCGTCAATAGAAAACTCTTTTCGTTGTATCGTTTTATTAACTAATAAAATATCTTTTTTTAAAACAACATAAGTAAGTAATTATGAGTACCACTCAAACCAACACAATCGAAATAATAAAAGCAACTACTACAAAAATAAATGAAGTTGATTTTGATCATTTAAGCTTTGGAGCAGTATTCACAGACCATTTATTTGAATGTGATTACATTAATGGAGAATGGCAGCAACCGGTTATTAAACCCTACGCGCCTTTCTTAATGGATCCATCTGCAAAAGTCTTTCATTATGGACAAGCCATTTTTGAAGGAATGAAAGCTTACAAAGATGAAAATAATGATATTTGGCTTTTTAGACCTGATGAAAACTACAAGCGTTTCAATGCATCGGCAGTGAGAATGGCTATGCCTGAAGTCCCTGAGTTTGTTTTTATGGAAGGTTTGAAACAATTATTGAAATTGGACGAGGCTTGGGTAAAAAAAGGAAACGGAAGCACTATGTACATCAGACCTTTTATGATTGCTACAGGGGCTGGTGTTGTTGCTAATCCATCTGACGATTATAAATTCATGATATTACTTTCTCCTGCAAAAGCATACTATTCAGGAGAAGTAAAAGTATTAATTGCCGAGCATTACAGTAGAGCGGCTAACGGAGGTATTGGTGCTGCTAAAGCGGCAGGTAACTACGCAGCTCAATTTTACCCAACAACTTTGGCAAACAAAGAAGGATTCCAACAAGTTATCTGGACTGATGATGCAACGCATACCAAACTTGAGGAAGCTGGTACAATGAACGTATTTTTCAGAATCAATGACACTTTATTGACTGCTCCTGTGAGTGAGCGTATCCTTGACGGTATCACTAGAAAAAGTCTTATCGACATGGCCAAAAAAGAAGGCATTGAAGTAGAGGTTCGTCCTGTATTGGTTTCAGAACTAGTTGAAGCTTCTAAAAACGGAACATTAAAAGAAATTTTTGGCGCAGGTACTGCTGCGGTGGTTAACCCAATTGCAGGTTACTCATACAAAGACGTTTATTACGAATTACCAAAAATCGAAAATTCATACGCTTCTTTATTGAAAGAAAAATTAACAAATCTTCAAAACAAACTATCCGAAGATACTTTTGGATGGACAGTTAAGGTATAGATTTTAGAATTCAGATTGCAGATTTTAGATTGCAGATTTTAGATTGCAGATTTTAGATTGCAGATTTAATTCAAAGAAACAAAAAAGCGATTTTCAAATGAAAATCGCTTTTTTAATATCTTATAAATTGGTGACTAAATAAGTTTTGAAAAATCGGGTTTGAAATAATTTGGCCCTTTCATCACTTTTCCGTCTTCTCTGTAAATCGGATTTCCGTCCTCACCCAATTTACTCATGTTCGATCTTTGGATTTCGTCAAAAACTGCTTCGATTTTATGCTGCAATCCATGTTCAATAATAGTTCCGCAAAGAATATACATCATATCGCCAAGTGCATCGGCAATTTCGACTAAATCATTATTCTGAACCGCCTCCAAATATTCTTCGTTTTCTTCTTTCATCAAATTATAACGAAGCTTATTTTTTTCTTCACCCAAACTAGCAATTGGCGTTTCGCTATGTCCTATCCTGAATGCCGCATGAAATTCCTTAACGGCGTTAATTTGTTTTTGCATCCTTTTTAATTATTGATTTGAAGTGGGAAATTAACAACTTTTTCTAAACTATTGCCTAAATTTGCCGAAAATTATTTCAACATGTTCAGCCAAGGCCAACTAATATTTGCTCTCTGTTTTTTTATCGCTTTCGTAACAGCAATGGTTTTTGCTTATCGGAAAGACGCTAACCTTCACAAAATATTCTATAAAGGAAATTATAAAATCTTAATTGGCTTTCTGGTATTTATCGCCCTTTTATTTGTTATCAAAATTTACTTTAAAAGATAACAAAAACCTCTAAGTCACTAAAAACCTGAAACTTTAAGGCTTTTTTAGAATCATTAAAGCTTAAAAAAAAACTCTAAGTCACTAAGAATCTTAGCTACTTAGAGTTTTTAAGCTCTTAAAATTAATTTTCTAACGGCAAAAATCCATAGATTTTAGAATATTTAAGCATTTGTTCAGCAAATGATTTTGGTTGCTCAACCGCTATTGAAATAATTTCTCCTTTGGCATTGTATTTAGGAACCAAAACCGGATTTACAAAACCGCTGTAAGGAGCATCCGGAAATTGTTTATTTCGTTCCAATACTTCGGCGTGTAATTTTTGATTGACTTTTACTCCGTAATTTTCAACTAGCGCTTTTCCGGCTTCAAAATCACCTTCGGATTTGATTCGTTGCACTTCTTTTAGCAACTGCCCAAACAAATCGTGCAACTTATCGTAATCAGTAATATTGAAATAGGTTTTACCATTACGTGTAATCATCTCAATTACGTTGTCTTTTTTACCTTTTTCAAAAACCCAAGCACTTACCCATTGACGGTTTCTCATGTGGGCTTCCTCAATATTTGCTCCCAATTCCAAACGAATCAATTGTGTCATCAAACCATTTCGGATGTAGCTATCATAGCATTCCATACCCAATTCTTTCCAATTATCAACTAGACCAAGTTCCTGCATTTTTGGACTATACGAATAATACAATCCAACCAAATCAGCTCTTCCTTCTTCCAAAGTTGAAGAGTAATTTTTCAATGTTTCTTTCGGAGTTCCTACGCCAGGATTAATTTGACCCGATGCGTGCCCAACCACTTCATGCAAAGAAGTATGCAATTTGCTTCCTAAATCGCCATATTTTTCGGCCAATCTGATTTCCTCAGCATCATTAGCAAATTCTTGTAACCTTCCTTTCCCACTTGCTTTAGCATAAGAATCGATAATATTTCCAAGTGAAACTGATTTAGAACCATGTTCAGCGCGAATCCAATCCGCATTTGGCAAATTCACTCCAATTGGTGTACTTGGTGATGAATCTCCAGATTCTCCAGCAACCACAACCGTTTTATAAGAAACACCAACTACGTTTTTCTTCTTGTGCTCAGGAGCCAATGGCGAATTATCCTCAAACCATTGTGCATTTTTTGACACAACTTCCATTTTTTTGGACATATCGAAATCCTTAATTTGAATAATCGATTCATAGGAAGCTCTGTAACCCAAAGGATCATTATACACTTCTATAAAACTGTTGATATAATCGATATTTCCTTCAGTAGCTTGCAACCAAGCAATGTTATAATCGTCCCAGGTTTTAAGGTCACCTGTTTTGTAATATTTGATCAAAAGACCAATAGCATCGCCTTGTTTTTTATTTTCGGCGACTTTTTGAGCTTTTTCTAACCAAAAAATAATTTTATCGATAGCAGAACCGTACAAACCTCCACTTTTCCATACTTTCTCCTCTAATTGTCCATTCGCATTGCGTACCAATTTAGAGTTCAAACCAAAAGAATACGGTTTCTTTGGATCCGGACTTTTTTTCGTTGCATAGAATGCTTCCACTTCTTTTTGAGTAATTCCTTTGTCATAAAAATTAATTGCCGATCCTTCCAACAATCCTTTAGTAGCATCAAGATTTACTTTTTTCGAATCAACATCGTTGAACAAAATCTCGACTATTTTTGGCGCCAAATCTGTTTTGGTAGCTTTTAACAAACCATTAAAATAAGCTATTGAAAAATCGGGTTTAATTTTATCACTAGAATAATGGTGATGAATTCCATTTGAAAACCAAACTCTTTTTAAATAAATTTCAAAATTTTTCCAATCAGCAGTTTTTCGATCTCCTTTATAATTTTGATAAATACTTTCCAATGCTTTTCTGATTCTCAGATTGTATTTATAATTCTGATCCCACATTATATCGCGTCCCGAATAACCGGCCTGCGTTAGATAATAAACCAATTCCTGCTCTTTTAGTGAAAGATTTTCCCAGCCCGAAATTTGGTAACGCAAAACTTTAATATCCGAAAACTGCTCTACAAGGAAATCAAAAGATGCTTTATCATTCGATTTTACTGTTCCTTTTTTATCAGTTTGGGCATTACTTCCAACAGAAATCGCGAAAGCGACAAATAATCCAGCTATTTTAACTAATTTCATTTATGTTTCTTTTAGATGTTAAACAAATAAATACGTAACAAATATACTGATTCTTTAAATAAATAATAAAAACAACACTTTTAATAATTCACAATTTACATATTTATCAACTAAAGAAAATTTACAAGCCAATTTATTTTCGCTTGAAAAAATAAAATCATTTCTATTTCATTTAATTCAAAAAAAGAAATGCATTTGAACAATTTCATATTTTGTGCCTCGTTTTAATAGTATAATTAATTAAATTTTTAACTTTACAACTGAAAATCAACCAACCCGATTATGCGAATTATCAAGTACCTTTTTCTTTTATTTCTATTAAGCCTGGTGGCGCTTACCATATATATTGCAACGCAAAAAGGAAACTTCACAGTTGAAAGTAGTAAAGTGATTAATTCTCCAAAAGCAACAGTTTTTGGTTATGTAAATGATTATAAAAACTGGCAAAAATTCAATACATGGGTTTCTTCAGATAAAGATGTAAGATTATCTTTTTCAAAAGCAACAGCAGGAAATGGGAGCTCATTAAATTGGGAAGGCAGCGATGACAGCGGGAATATAGAAACTTTATACACCAAAGGAAACGACAGTATTGTCCAAAAAATGGAACTTAACGGCTCTTCATCAAAAGTTTTTTGGAGTTTCAAAGACACTGTAGGCGGAACAAAAGTAACTTGGAAATCTGTTGGAAAAATGGATTTTATGTCAAAAGTTGATGCCTTTTTTAATGGGAAGCCACAAAATTCCATATCCAAAGTTTATGACAAAAGCTTAGCAAATCTTGGTAAAAGCCTAGATATTGAAAGCACTACTTTTGACATACAAGTAAAAGGTATTGTAAAAAAATTGGAAACGTTTTATTTAAGACAATCTTTCACCAGCAAAATATCTGACATAACCCGAAACGCAAATGCTGTTTTTAATAAAATCACGATTTTTTGCAAGCAAAATAATATAGTGCTAAATGGAAGACCTTTTATTATTTATCACACTTATGACACTATCAATGACTTAACAAGGGTTTCATTTTGTATTCCGATAAAAGAGCAAATTTTCACTAGCCAAGGAAGTGATATTTTATCCGGAAAACTAGCCTCTTTTGAAGCATTAAAAACAAGTTTGACCGGAAATTACACATACAAAAAAGATGCATTAAAAGAAGCTATCAAATACGCTAATGATAAAAAGATCCTTACCGACTCTACTTTTTCGCATTTGGAAATATTCACTATCGGTAAAAACGAAAATCTAAGCCCTTCAAAATGGCAAACAGATATTTATTTTCCAATAAAACCAAAAGTTGTGGCACCGGTTTACAAAAGAATCGCAAATGATAGTATTGCAGCAATTCCAAAACAACAACCGGCTGTAAAACCTCAGGAAGTAAAGGCCCCAAGCATTAAAACTCCGCCAGTCAAGACGCCAACAACAATCAAAGAAAAAGAACCTTCGAATAAAAAAAATCAGGACGAATTTGAATTTTAATTACTATTCGGATTAAACCTTTTTTACTCATTCGCATCTAAGTTTAAATTTAAGACAAATTGCAGGAAGAAAAGGCATTCATCTCTAGTTTATTAAACCCAAAAACGCAAAATCAAGCGTTTCAAAAACTCTTGCATGAATACCAAAAACCGTTGTACAATCATATTCGAAACATCGTATTAAACCATGATGATGCCGATGATGTTTTACAAAATACCTTTGTAAAAGTTTTTCAAAACCTACAAAACTTTAAAGGTGAAAGCAAGCTATTTTCATGGATGTATCGTATTGCAACCAATGAAGCGCTAACTTTTTTAAATCAAAAAGCAAGGAAAACAGGGATTTCGTCGGTTGAATTACAAAACAAAGCGATCGATAATTTAAAAGCCGATGTTTATTTTGACGGAAATGAAATTCAAATCAAATTGCAAAAAGCAATTGCTGAATTACCGGAAAAACAACAATTAGTCTTTAAAATGAAATATTTTGAAGATTTAAAATACGAGGAAATATCAGATATATTAGGAACATCAGTAGGTGCATTAAAGGCTTCATACCATCATGCCGTAAAAAAAGTTGAAGCATTTGTATCTACCAATTAAACCTTTTTATCTACAAACAGTCAAATAGGCACTATGAAAACATTTAAATTAGACAACGAGCCAAAAATAGATTCAGGATTCAAAACTCCTGATAACTACTTTGAAAATTTCTCGGCGAATTTGATGCAAAAATTACCAATAGAGCCAGTTTCGCAAGAAACCAAAGTAATATCTATTTTTAGAGAAAGAAAAAACATATTTATGGCCGCAGCTGCAGTTTTGGTGCTTGCGATTATGATCCCTATAGCTTATCGAGCTAATACCACAAACAAAGAAGTTGACACAGTTACGTTAGAAAATTATTTAACACAAGAAACCAATCTGAATCAATACGAACTGATTGGAGAAATTGAACCAGAAAACAGCAATATTATTTCTCCTCCAAAAAAATTAGAACGCGAGACCATTGAAGATGTTTTAGCTACAAATCCAAACATCGAAAATTTGGTCATTGAAAACTAAACTCAAAATTCCACATAAATGATTACCTTAAATAAAACAAATACCATGCAATTAAAAAAACTATTTCCCATACTCTTTTTATTGCTTTCTTTTACTTTTTATGGCCAAAACGATAAATCCAGAGACGATAAATTCAAAGAAAAAAGAGAGCAAATAAAAGCAATGAAAATTTCGTTTTTGACTAGCGAGTTGGACCTAACTCCAAGTGAAGCTGAAAAATTCTGGCCTCTTTACAACACTTATGACGATAAACAATTTGAACTGAGACACATAAAAATGAAAGGCATTTTTAAAAGAATGCAAAATAACGAACTCGACAAACTATCTGAAAAAGAAGCTACTGCACTCTTAAATCAAATAGAAGATAATGAGGAAGATATGTTCAACCTAAGAAGAAAGTTTATCATTAGCCTAAAAGGAGTCCTTCCTTCTGTAAAAATCATAAAATTAAAAAAAGCAGAAGAAGATTTCGGGAGAAAACTACTTCAACAATACAAAGACATGGGGCCAAAAAAATAGCTTCATATTAAATTTGGGACCGATTCCCGTTTTATAAATCATTTTATAAAGCGGGAATTTTTATTTAAAGTGAATCCTGATCATTTTATTACTGCCGGCAGCAATTGCAGTAGTTTCATCAACAAATCGAATTGTATATAAACTAGGATCTTTACTAAATTGCACCCAATTCACACCACCGTCAGAGGAGTAATACAAACCCGAAGCTCCTACAACCACAATTCCTTTTCCGTTACTCTTTGGAACATATTGAACACAAGAAGCATATCCGAAGGCTTGATTATCTGCAATAAGTTTCCAGGTTTTTCCGCCATCATTCGTTACAGCTTTATTTTCTGAATTTTGATTCGGTAGCTCATAATTCCCCCCTGATATAAAACCTTTTTTTGCATCATAAAAATCGGCAGTAAAAATTCCGGTCATTTGCTTTCCTTGTACTATAGGTGTTTCATAAGCACTCCAAGAGCTCCCTTTGTCCGGCGAATAAAAGACTCTTGATTTCTTTCCGCCAGAAACAATCCAAGTATTATTATCCTTCACAATTATATTCGTATTGCTTGCCGCAAAATGAGCTTCCCCTTCAAAAAGTTTTGATAGTTTTCCATCCGGTAATTTATTCCATGTTTTCCCGCCATCATTTGTTTTTATTATAGTAAGCCGATCTGTTATGGGATCACCAACAGCAATTCCATCCCTATCATTCCAAAACTGCATACTATCATAAAAAACTTTTTCATTTTTTTCTTGATAAACCAATTGAAACTTTTTCCCATCCTTCGTAATTTGATATAGCAAAGCAGGATTAGCCACACTTAATATATAGACGTAATTAGTAGTTTTAGCTATACTTCTGAATTCAATTTTTAAAGAACCTTCAGCAATCGTATTTTCAAATTTTTCTTTAGATTTCAAATCATAAAACCCATATCGATTCTTATCTCCAGCATACCAAATCTTATCATGATCCAACGCAATTGCCCTGATACTAATTTGATCCTGAAAGATTGTATCAATTTGCACCGAACTAAAATCAGCTGACTTTATTTTATTTTTATTTAAACTTTGAGCGACTACATAACATAATCCACTAAAAAACAGGATAGTTGCAAATATTTTTCTCATAATAGTCTTATTATTTTTTTTAAATATAAAATTTTAACTCAAATACATTAGCAATACTATTTATTTCTGGCACAATTGTTGTAGATATCTCAACACAAACATTAACCTAATTGAGCCATGAAAACGAAATTAAAAATTGCCGCCATAATCGCCATCTCTTTTGCCATTCATACAAATGCCCAAAACAGAACTACAGTAAGCGCAATGAACTCTGAAATTAGTGACAATTTAGATTTGACAGCTGTATCTTCAATCTTTGGAGAATCAGAAAGCTTAAGCGATTTTGAAAGAAGATTAAACGATCCAAAACTTCAAATCTCAAATTTAGATTTAAATAATGACAATCGTGTTGATTATTTAAGAGTAATTGAATCTGTAGAAAACAGTACACACGTTGTCGTTATTCAATCTGTTATTGGACGTGATTTATACCAAGATGTTGCCACTATTGAAATTGAAAGAAACAGACAAAATAAAGTTTCTATCCAAATAGTTGGTAACGCATACCTTTACGGACAAAATTACATTTACGAACCAGTATATTACAATACCCCAAGAATTTACGCATCCTTTTGGGTTAACTTTTACAAACCATATTATTCATCTTGGAACTGGAATTATTACCCAACCTATTATTATGCATGGAATCCCTGTTCTGTTTTCAGATACAGACAAAATGTTTATGGCTGCATAAATTCATACAACACTTATAACTATGTAAGCTACAGAAGATGTTATAATGCTCCTGTAATTTACAGTTCATATAGCTGCAACAGTTATGCAAAACAGTATCCTCAATATGCTTTTTCAAGAAGAAACAGTAACTATTCAAATAGATATGAATTAGACCAAAGAAGATATAGTAATGACCAAGGAAATTACTATAGAAACTATTCAAGAAACTACTCTAACCAAAACTATAACAGTCAAAGAGAGTACTCACAAAACAGAGAAAACACACAAAGAACTGTTTACAGTCCAAGAGTAGAATCTCAAAGAGATTATTCTCAAAACAGAGTTGAATCACCAAGAGAATACAATACTCAAAGAAATGATCAACAAAGAGATTACTCTCAAAACAGAATTGAATCACCAAGAGAATACAATACTCAAAGAAATGATCAACAAAGAGATTACTCTCAAAACAGAATAACTTCTCCAAGAGAATATAACACTCAAAAAACCGAGCAACAAAGAGATTACTCTCAGAACAGAATGGCTGCTCCAAGAGAATATAACACGCAAAGAAGTGAACAACAAAGAGATTATTCTCAAAACAGAGGCAATTCCGGAAATGAAAGAAACACTCAAAGAGCAGAACCCCAAAAAAATTCTGATTTTGCAGGCAGAGGGAACAACAGAAGAATCTAATTAAATTAAAAAAAAATCAATAAGAGGCTTAATAACAACAAATTAAGCCTCTTATTTTATTTTAAAAATAAGTCATCGAAATTTGTTTAAAAATAGTACATTTGACGAGTTTTTTATAATAATATTAAATGAGCGCAACGCACAAAGACCTCCATACTAAATTGACTTTAGGAGGTTTACTAGTTTCTTTAGGGATTATTTATGGAGATATTGGGACATCTCCTTTATATGTAATGAAAGCCATACTTGGCGATTATGTAATAAACGCCGATGTAGTTTTAGGAGGTGTATCCTGTGTATTTTGGACACTTACGTTACAAACCACAATCAAATATGTCCTTATCACATTAAGTGCTGATAACCATGGTGAAGGCGGGATTTTTGCTTTATATGCCTTGGTTAAAAAGACAAAAATCAAATGGTTGATTTTCCCTGCGATTATTGGAGGTAGTGCCTTATTGGCTGATGGAATAATCACCCCTCCTATCTCGGTATCTTCTGCCGTTGAAGGATTGAAGAGTTATTTCCCGCAAATCAATACAGTACCCATTGTAATCGGTATTTTGGTTGTGCTATTTACAATACAACAATTTGGAACAAAATTAGTTGGAAGGTTTTTTGCTCCAATGATGCTATTGTGGTTCTGTATGCTGGCTGCGGTTGGTATCAACCAAATTCACCTACACCCGGAAGTTTTTAAGGCGATTAACCCTTACTACGCTTATCACCTATTAAGCATCCACCCAGAAGGTTTCTTTGTATTAGGTTTTGTATTTTTATGTACAACCGGAGCAGAGGCATTATACTCAGACATGGGGCATTGCGGAAGAAAAAACATCAGAATAAGCTGGATTTTTGTAAAAACAGCTTTGGTCTTAAATTACTTCGGACAGGCAGCTTATTTAATACACCATGAAGGAGCAACTCTAAAAGCACTTGGAGGTGATTTTGCCAATCCTTTTTATCTAATAATGCCCGATTGGTTCAAAGGATACGGGATTGCAATCGCAACTATAGCAACCGTAATAGCATCCCAAGCCCTTATTTCCGGATCTTTTACATTAATCAATGAGGCAATGCGTTTGAGTTTTTGGCCAAAAGTCAGAATCAAATATCCTACCGAACTTAAAGGTCAATTATACATTCCTTCCATAAACTGGTTATTACTTCTTGGCTGTATTGGAATTGTATGGCATTTTGAAGAATCAAGCAACATGGAACATGCTTACGGTCTGGCTATTATCTTATGTATGATAATGACAACCGCATTGCTGAACTTTTATTTGATCATGAAACGTGTAAAATGGTACTTTTTTATACCATTGATTACCATTTACATGTGTATTGAATTGAGTTTTTTGGCCGCAAATATTACAAAATTTGCAGAAGGTGGTTATGTAACACTTTTCATAGCTTTAATCCTTATTGGTGTGATGACGATTTGGTACAGAGCCAAGCAAATTAACAAAACCTATACCAAAGTCGTAAAAATAGACGATTACAAAAAAGTATTAAGTGAATTAAGTGCGGATTTATCTATTCCAAAATATGCTACCCACTTGGTATATATGACAAATGCCAACCGCAGTGATGAAATAGAAGAGAAAGTAATGTTTTCTATCTTGCAAAAAAGACCTAAAAGAGCTGATATTTATTGGTTTGTTCACGTAAATATTTTATCAGAGCCTTATAAAACGGAATACAAAGTAAAAGAGATTCTTAAAGATGATTTATATCGAGTGGATTTCAACCTTGGATTTAGGGAACCAACCAAAATAAACCTAATGTTCCGTGAAGTTATCAAAGACATGGTAAAAAATGGCGAGGTGGATATTACCAGCCGATACGAATCATTGAATAAAAACAATATTATTGGTGATTTCAAATTTGTTTTATCAGAGAAATTCTTATCGAATGACAGCGATTTATTGTGGCATGAAAAACTGATCATGAACTCTTATTTCTTGATCAAAAAACTAAGCTTATCTGAGGAAAGCGCCTTTGGACTAGACAGTAGTTCTGTAAAAATCGAAAAATTTCCAATGGTGTTACACCCGCCGGAAAACATTGAACTTACCAGAATTTTTGTCAAAAACTAAAACATACATCCATAAAAACACTGTTTCAAAAGCAGTGTTTTTTTTTGATTAAAACATAAACCTAAGTTTTAATCAAGAATATAGTACCTTTGCATTTCAATTATTCAAAATGAGATTACACAGAAATTTAGTTTATACTACCATTGACGCACTTAATGCTATTTTCAACGAAGGAGAATATGCAGACAAAGTGGTGGCAAGATCCCTAAAAAAAGACAAACGTTGGGGAAGTTCCGATAGAAAATTTGTTGCAGAAACCATTTACGAAATCGTACGTTGGAAAAGATTATATGCAGAAATTGCAGAAATAAAAGAACCTTATGACAGAGACAATCTTTGGAGGATGTTTGCTGTATGGGCAGTTCTAAGAGGATATCCTATTCCGGATTGGAGACAATTAGAAGGCACTCCTGAGCGAAAAATAAAAGGCCGTTTTGACGAACTGTCAAAAATAAGAGTATTCAAAGAGTCTATTCCGGACTGGATGGACGAATTGGGAGTGAAAGAATTAGGCGAAAAAGTTTGGTCAACCGAAATTGCAGCACAAAATCAACCTGCAAAAGTAATTTTGAGAGTTAACACCCTTAAAACTACCAAAGAAAAACTAAGAGCTATTTTGATGGATTTAAACATCGAAACAGAGTTCTTAAAAGACCAACCTGACGCATTAGTACTCAAAGAAAGAGCAAATGTTTTCCTGACAGATGCCTTCAAAGAAGGACTATTCGAGGTTCAGGATGCCAATTCTCAACTAGTTGCACATTTTCTTGACGTAAAACCAGGAATGAGAGTTGTTGATACTTGTGCGGGTGCGGGCGGAAAAACGTTGCATATCGCTTCTTTGATGGAAAACAAAGGACAATTGATCGCAATGGATTTATATGAAAGTAAATTAAAGCAATTAAAACTTAGAGCCAAAAGAGATAGTGTTTTCAATATTGAATATCGCATTATTGATTCAACCAAAGTCATCAAAAAACTCCACGAAAAAGCAGACAGAGTACTGATTGACGCTCCTTGCAGCGGATTAGGAGTACTCAAAAGAAACCCGGACTCTAAATGGAAATTACAACCGGAGTTCATTGACAACATTCGTAAAGTACAATCAGAAGTTTTGGAAAGTTATTCGAAAATCGTAAAACCAGGCGGTAAATTAGTTTATGCTACCTGCTCTGTTTTACCTTCCGAAAATCAAGAACAAATTGCCCGTTTCTTAAAAACAGAAATTGGAAAGCAATTCAACTTAATAAAAGATCAAAAACTATTAGCCTCAGAATCCGGTTTTGATGGTTTTTACATGGCACTATTGGAAAGAAAAGCAAATTAACATTCAGAATGCAATGTAGTTAACATAAAAAAGTCCTCGAAATCGAGGACTTTTTTATGTTATATATATTTGATAATTGTAGAGAAGCACTGCAGTGCTTCTCTACCCACAATATGCAGCATTAATCATTCATTGAAATCAAAAATTCGTCGTTGTTTTTAGTTTTCTTAAAACGATCATTGATAAAATCCATTGCTTCAACCGGATTCATATCCGATAGATATTTACGCATAATCCACATTCTCTGTAATGTATTTTGATCCAACAATAAATCATCACGTCTTGTGCTGGATGACGTTAAATCGATAGCAGGGAAGATACGTTTGTTTGCAATTTTTCTATCCAACTGCAACTCCATATTACCAGTTCCTTTGAATTCCTCAAAGATAACCTCATCCATTTTAGATCCTGTTTCAGTCAAAGCAGTTGCAATGATACTTAAAGATCCTCCATTTTCAACATTACGGGCAGCACCAAAGAAACGTTTTGGCTTTTGCAAAGCATTGGCATCAACACCTCCACTTAAAACCTTTCCGGAAGCTGGTTGCACAGTATTGTACGCTCGAGCCAAACGAGTAATCGAATCCAACAAAACAACTACATCATGACCACATTCCACCAATCTTTTTGATTTTTCCAAAACGATGTTAGCAATCTTAACATGCTCTTGTGGTTCTCTATCAAACGTTGAAGCAATTACTTCTCCACGCACACTTCGCTGCATATCCGTAACCTCTTCAGGACGTTCGTCTATAAGTAATACAATTAAATATATTTCAGGGTGATTGGCAGCAATAGCATTTGCAATTTCTTTCAAAAGCATTGTCTTTCCGGTTTTAGGCTGCGCTACAATCATACCACGTTGCCCTTTACCTATTGGAGAAAACAAATCGATAATTCGTGTCGAAATCGTACTTTGCTTTTCGGCTAATCTAAACTTTTCAGAAGGAAAAACAGGCGTCAAATGTTCGAAAGAAACCCTATCACGAACTACTTGAGGGTCATGACCATTGATTTTTAAAACACGTACTAACGGAAAAAACTTCTCTCCCTCTTTTGGCGGACGAACTACCCCTTTTACGGTGTCTCCGGTTTTTAAACCAAACAAACGCACTTGAGAAGTCGATAAATAAATATCATCTGGAGAAGCCAAATAATTATAATCCGAAGAACGTAAAAAACCATAACCATCAGGCATCATTTCAAGAACACCTTCACTTTCTATAATACCGTCAAATTCAAAATCGGCATCTTTGAAATTGCTTTTTTTGTTTTTGAAATTCGGATTCGGATTCTGATTTGGGTTTTGGTTTTGATTCTGGTTTTGGTTGGGATTTTGATTGTTCCCATTTTGGTTAGAATTCCCGTTCTGGTTTGGATTAAGCTTATTATTCGGGTTTTGTCCTTTTTTATTTTGTTGATTTACTTCGTCAGTTCGCTTTCGATCAAGTGGATTTATTTTCTTTTCAGGAACAGGATTTTCACCTTTTTCCTCTACTACTTCCGAATTAGATTCCGATTGTATTTCAGTCGGAATTTCTTCAACAACTGCAACCGTTTCCTTCAAAGCTTCTTTTTCTCTTTGTAAAGCCATCTTTTTCTCGTAAGCAGATTTATTGAACTTAACTGCTTTTACCTCCTTTTTAGGCTGCGCTTCCGCCACTGATTGAATTTCAGTTTCTTTCGGCAAATTAGCTTCTGTTACAACATCTTCTTTCTTCTCTGAAGCAATAACTACCTCTGGCGTTTCCTTTTTCTCTTCAGCTTCAAACAAATTTGGAGCTTCCTTTTTGGGAGTAACCACCTTTTTTTCTGCTACGATCCTTGCCCTTTTTGGCTTTTTTTCTTCTGCCAATTTTTCAATAACAGGTTCAACAACAGCAGTTGCAGCTTGATGATCTAAAATAAGATTAATTAAATTATCTTTTTTTACACCGGTAAATTTTATGGTTTTAGCCTTTTTAGCTATTTCTTGAAGCTCAGTAAGCTTCATTTCTTTTAATACAGAAATATCAAACATGAATATTCTATGTGTTTAATTAATTTAGGAAATAATGCAAAAGATTTTTTAGGTAGTATCTTATTTTTAACGGCCCGCAGTATGAAGTGCTTACGGAATTGTTATGCAATAATACAAATAAAATTTATCATACAATAGTATTTATAAAAAAGAAAATATATTTTTGTACGACAATACAAAGATATGATACAACGTATTCAAACTATATATTTATTTCTTGCCTTTTTGATGGTAGGTATTTTACCATTTGTTTTCCCACTTTGGACTTTGAGTGATGGCAAAGATTATTATTTCATGCAAAATCAATTTTATGTAATATTGTTTGGACTTAGTGCAGCCGTAACCATTTACAGTATAATTTCATATAAAAAAAGACAAACTCAATTTGTTGCCAACAGATTGAATATCGTATTAAATTTGATTTTATTAGGATTGTTTGTTTATCATTCACTAAATTTATCTGGAGAAGCACCTGTTGTTTCTGAGAAAGGTATTGGGATGTTCCTACCTATCTTGACAATCGTTTTATTAGTTTTAGCTAATAAAGGGATCAAGAAGGATGAAGATCTTGTAAAATCTGTGGATCGATTGAGATAGCCCTATAAAATTTAATTTATTAATGTGCGAAGAAATCCCGAACGTAACTGTTCGGGTTTTTTTATTTAAAAAAATAATTTTATTTATTTAAACAAATAGCATATATTAAGTTCCTTTTTTTCATAAATTTGGATACAGTAATTCATAATATGACACAGAATATAAGAATCCATCTTGCAGATGATCATCAGTTAATTATCCACGGAATCCAAACTCTGCTTAATACAATATCTAATTTTGAAGTTGTTGGTTTTTCACTCAACGGGAAAACTATTTTTGAGGATGTTAAAAAAAACAATGCCGATATTCTCGTATTAGACATCAGTATGCCTGAGAAAGACGGAATTGAAGTTGTTAAAGAATTTGCCGAAAAAGGCTTTCCCTGCAAAGTAATCATACTTTCCAGTTATGATGATTTAAAACTAATTAAAGAAATAATGGATCTGGGCGTTAGCGGATATCTGACCAAACAATCCGCTGGCAACAATATCATTGAAGCAGTATATGCTGTTGCTAATGGTGAGGAATATTTTTGCGAATCGATTAGAGAGAAAATTTTCAGTAATGCAACCAAAAACAATCCAAAATTAAACACTTATAAACCTAATATAAATCCCTTATTGACTGAACGCGAAATAGAAATCATCATATTGATTGCTTTGGAATACAGCGGTAAAGAAATAAGTGAGCAGCTTTTTATTAGCACCAATACTGTTGAAACTCACAGAAAAAACATTATGAAAAAATTAAAAGCTAAAAACACTATTGGTATTGTTAAATATGCCATGAATAATCATTTGATCATATCATAATCTAAATATCCCAAACACACTCACCATTATTACCAATTGTCCCAATCGCTTATGCGCAAAACTACGTTTCGACTATTATTGTTTTTTCTGTTTCTAATCAATTTTAGCCAAAACTCATTTGCGCAAAAGAAAACACTTTCGCAAAGTGAGATCATCAACCTCCTAAAAGATGCAAGAACAAACAGAATAACAGGTGATTATGAAAAATCACTATTGAAATCTAGAGTCGCATTAGAACATTCAATCAAAAACAAAAGCAACGATTTAATTGCCAATTCTTACTTAGTCATCGCTTCAAATTTTGACGAACTAACTGAACCTTTAAAAGCATTACATTATTATAATTTAGGACTTTACTACGTCAAAAAAACAAATAACAACACCCTAAAAAACCAATACTACAACAACTTAGGCAACATTTATTGTTTTGACAAAAGACAATACGACAAAGGAATTTATTACTACAAAAAATCATTAGAACACAGTCAAAAAGTTCTGGACAGAAAACAAATATTCCTCACAAAACTCAATATTACCTGGGCCTATTTTGACATCGAAAAGTTCAAGGAAGGTTTTCCTTATTTGGAATACATCAACAAATATCAATCCATTGATGGCGGGGAATCTACAATTGTGGCTTTAAACATGCTTAATGGCATGTACTACAGCTCAATCAACAACATAAAGAAAGCTACGGATTCTTTTGAAAAGGCTATCGTATTTGGAACTGTTGGAAATGAAAAATCCGATCTATCCTTCACTTATCTAGAATATTCAAAATTCTTAAACAAAATCAATCAACCGCAAAAAGCCTACAACAGCCTGATTTCATACTACAAAATCACTAATGAACTAAATATTGAAGAAAAATTAGTCAAAGCCAATGTCATAGGTGTCAATCTCGAAATCGACCATTATAAAAGGGAAATTGATAAGATTGAAACAAACTATAAACTAAAACAACACAAACTCATTGAAGAGCAATCCAAAAACAAAAAAATCGCTATTATCGTACTTTTTCTCTTAATCTGCATAATTATTTTCTTCTACTTTTTCGTTCAAAACATTCGTTTGAAACAAAAAAACAGGCTCAAAGATATTCAAAGCCGAATCCAAGAAAACATCATCAATGCCTCTATTAATGGACAGGAATTAGAGCGAAAAAAAATCGCTTCGTTTCTGCATGACAACATTAGTTCCTTGCTTTCATCTGCTGGCTTGCATCTAAATGTTTATACTTCGATCAATAAAGCTCAACCTCAAGAAATTAACAAAACAAAAGAAATTCTCGAAGAAGCCCACAACCAAATCCGAAACCTTTCACACGAACTGATGCCTACTCTTTTGGTTCGTTTTGGACTACTTTATGCACTGGAAGACCTTTGCGAAAAAACATCAAACTCTAAAATTAATATTGCCTTCAACTCAAACATCGCAATCAAAAAAAGGTACAACGAGGATTTTGAAATGAAACTCTATTTCATCATTGCCGAATTGCTAAACAATATCATAAAACACAGTGATGCAAATTCTGCCAATATTATGATTAATGAAATAGAAAACATATTATCTATAGATGTTAGCGATGACGGAAAAGGCTTCATAGACAACAAACTGGAAACTAACGAAGGATTCGGTATTAACCAAATCCGTGCCCGAATCAACAACATGAAAGGAGAATTCAGCATCAATTCCGTACTGAACAGAGGAACTTCGATAAGCCTAATAATCCCTATTGCTTATTAACTTCTAAACTTTTTTGTCAATCTCAATAATTTCAAGGTTTTTTATCACCTCGCCATCAATCACAAAACGAAGCATCGTCCGCACCTGATGAAAACCGCTTTTTCCGGCTGCACCCGGATTCATGTGCAACAGATTATTCTTTTTATCAAAAATCACTTTTAAAATATGCGAATGTCCGCATATAAACAATTTCGGTGGATTCGTTTCCATTTCGGCCTTCAAAGCCGGATTGTATTTTCCCGGATAACCGCCAATATGGGTAATCCAAACATCAACACCTTCGCAAAAAAAACGATTGTGCAACGGAAACTCCAAACGTGCTTGGGCATTATCAATATTACCATACACACAACGCAGCGGTTTCAGCTTTTTTATAGTATCGGTAACCATTAAATCGCCAATATCGCCGGCATGCCAAACCTCATCGGCCTGTGCAACGTATTTTAAAATCGTATCATCAATATGGCTATGTGTATCCGAAAGGAGAAGAATTTTTTTCATATTTTTTTGGAGCTATTTCCCGCTATCCGTTACAATCTTGCAAACCGAACCCCGGTTTACAAGGATTTCCACTACTATCGGGGCTAGAGGTAATCAGCAAAAATAGACATTCTGCTTTTAAATAAAAAACATCCAGACAAGACACATTCTTTGTAAATTTGCAACACCAGATTCAAAAAATGAATTCTGAAATCTAAAAATCTACAATTCGACCTTGAGATATTTTATAAAACTAGCATACAACGGAACCCTCTATAATGGTTGGCAAATCCAGCCAAACGCTCCCTCTGTTCAGGAAACTATGAACAAAGCATTTTCGATTATTCTTAGCTCTCCAATTAATCTCATGGGCGCGGGAAGAACGGACACCGGAGTTCATGCTAGAGAAATGTATGCTCATTTTGATTTGGATAAAACGTTTGACATTCCAAGTACAATCCACAAACTCAATTCTTTTTTACCAAAAGACATTGTGATATACGATATTTTCGAAGTTTCAGATGAAGCACATACCCGTTTTGATGCCACAAAAAGAACATACGAATACCACATCAATACTTTTAAAGACGCATTTCTTCAGAATCAAAGTTGGTATTTCCATCAAAAATTGGATTTGGATTTAATGAACGAAGCAGCAAAATCACTTTTAAAACACACCGATTTTCAATGTTTCTCCAAAGTGAACACCGATGTAAACACTTTTGATTGCGAAATTTTTGAAGCTTATTGGATAAAGGAAAACGGAAAACTAATTTTCACTATTTCAGCCAATCGTTTTTTACGGAATATGGTTCGCTCCATCGTAGGAACCTTAATCAACATTGGTTTGCATAAAATCACTTTGGATGATTTGGAAACAATTATTAAAAGTAAAAACAGAGAAAAAGCCGGATTTTCGGTTCCGGCGCATGGTTTATATTTGACCAAAATCGAATACGATTATTTATAGACAAAGAGAAAAGAATATAGAACATAGAAAAAAGAGACAAAATTCAAGACAGATGGAGATTTAGGTTTTGAAATTGAAATTGATAAAAACATCAGGATAAAATCCTAAAAACAATAAATGAAAGCAAAAGCATTTGATACCCGATTATTCAAGAGAATATTAACATACACAAAGCCCTACCAATGGCGTTTTAACGGCGTGATTATTTTCGCCGTGTCGCTGTCCGTTTTTGCGGCACTTCGCCCCTATTTACTGAAACAAACTGTTGACAGCTACATACAACCAAAAGACCAGAACGGTTTATTGGTTTACATCAGCTTGATGGGAATTGTGCTGATACTTGAGGTTCTGTCCCAATTTTTCTTTGTGTATTGGGCCAATTGGCTTGGACAGGATATTGTAAAAGATATTAGGGTAAAACTGTTCAAACACATACTGAGTTTCAGAATGAAATATTTCGATTTGGTTCCCGTGGGACAACTCGTAACCCGATCGGTGTCGGACATTGAAGCAATTGCCCGTATTTTCAGTCAAGGATTATTTATGATTATAAGTGACATGATGAAGATGCTTGTAGTCCTTCTTTTCATGTTCTATATGAACTGGAAACTAACCTGGATTGTGATTGTTGCCATGCCAATCTTGGTTTTCATCACTCGTATTTTCCAAAAAAAGATGCAGGTTGCCTTTGAAGAAGTACGAACACAGATTGCCAACATGAATTCTTTTGTTCAGGAAAGAGTAACGGGAATGAAAATCGTACAACTATTTCACCGCGAAGACATTGAAGCCGAAAAATTCAGAATCATCAACGACAAACACAATAGAGCCTGGATAAAAACCATTTTGTACAACTCTATTTTCTTCCCCATTGCCGATATTATTTCGTCATTAACACTCGGTTTTGTCGTTTTGTACGGAGGGTTCAATATTTTGCACGGAGACAATTCAACCACTTTCGGGGATTTATTTTCATACACGATGTTTATCAGTATGTTGTTTAACCCGTTGCGGCAAATAGCAGATAAATTCAATGAGATGCAACTGGGAATGATTGCTGCCAACCGTGTTTTTGACATCTTGGATACACAAGACCAAATACAGGATACCGGAACAATTGAAGCTCCGTTATTTGACGGAGACATTCGCTTTGAGGATGTACATTTTGGCTATATTCCAAACGAAGAAGTAATAAAAGGAATCAATCTTGAAGTAAAAGCAAGTCAGACCATTGCTATCGTGGGTTCTACCGGAGCCGGAAAATCAACTATCATTAATTTATTGAACCGTTTCTACGAAATTAACAGCGGTTCCATTTTTATTGATAACCACAATATTGAGAACTACACCTTGAGTTCGTTGCGTAAACAAATTGCAGTGGTCTTACAGGATGTATTTCTTTTTGCCGATACCATCTACAACAATATTACGCTCAATAATCCTGAAATTACAAGAGAACAGGTTTTTGAAGCGGCCAAGAAAATCGGCGTCCATGATTTCATTCTGAGTTTACCTGACAATTATGATTTTGATGTAAAAGAACGCGGTGTAATGCTTTCCTCTGGACAACGTCAATTGATTGCATTTTTGAGAGCATATGTCAGTAATCCAAGTATTCTTATTCTGGATGAAGCAACATCTTCAATTGATACTTATTCGGAGGAATTGATTCAGCGCGCCACCGAAACCATTACCAAAGGAAGAACATCGATTGTTATCGCCCACCGATTGGCAACCATTGTCAATGCCGACAAAATCGTTGTTATGGATAAAGGCCTTATTGTTGAACAAGGAACACATCAGGAATTAATAAACCAAGAAAAAGGATATTATAAAAATCTATATGATTCGCAGTTTAGCACTTCGAATTTTGATAGCACTTTATAAATTGAATCCGTTTGGGTTTTATTAAAATTTATTTTTAAACACATAGATTCATAGATAAATTGTGCGCTTATAAGGACACTTCGCTTTTTTTAAATAAAACATAGAAATGTTTTGTTGGTAAGTTTTCCGTCCAATATAAGAAACTAAAAGGTTTTAATTCAACAAATCCTAATAATGGAAAAATCTATATTCGAAAAGCATCCATCACAATTGCTAAATGACCTTTACTCCAAAAAAAATTATCAAGGAGCAAATCCAATTGAAGCAAAAATTCTATTTGTTGGTAGAGACCCAAATTGGGCAGTTGATATAGAAAATAAAGAGATGTTTAATTACGTTTCTCAATATTTAACCGATGGAGTAAGTTTTTGGAAAAAGCACAATATTCATCATCCTTTTTTACTACCGAACTATAAAGGTGACGGAAAAAGATACCATAGAATTTTTTCAAAACTAAAAGTTAACAGCATCGCTTCAAACAAAATTTCGTTCGTTGAACTAATAGGTTTCCCAACCACGGGAATGGCAAAAAAAAATAATAAAGCTTTCTTAGAATATTTACTTTCAGAAAAAAACAGAAATCATTTAATCGAATTAGATAGTTTATTAAATGACTTAGATAAAACTATATTTATTGCTTGGGGATTGATTGAAGATTTTAAAATTTTAAAAAATAAAACTGGATTATTTGAAAAATTTGCCAAATTAGATAAAAGCGTAATGGATATCAGTGACCTTAATCAATTTGAAAATATTTTTATTCATAAACATTTTTCTGATTCAATTAGTAATGTGACACTTGATAAAATGGCTATAAAATTAAAACAAAGCTTAGAATAAAAACGCCAAAAACAGCCATCCATATCTAAAAAATTATTAAGCTATTCAAAACTTTTAAAGGTGTTTTATATCGTATGATTTTATTTTACAATAATTCCAAAAAAAAGCAAATTTCTCCTCTTAGCCCTGATAGCAGTGGAAATCCTTGTTGCCCGGGGTTCGGGCAACAAGATTAAAACGGATAGCAGGTACCATACTTCCTGAAAATGCCCAATCTTTCTGCTCCAAAAAAACTAATTAACCTTTATTAGGATTATAACAAAATAGCCCAAAACTTTGTAGCACTAATTTTCACAATAATTAAATAAATCCTTAAATTCGCAATCTCAATTTATTACATTAATAACGAATAACAGCAATGGGTTTTACAAATTCATTTTTACAGTAATTTAAATAAAAATTAAAGAAATGACACGAGCGTTAGCGACTGCATTTTATCATTAAAAACAAATAAAAAAAATTTAAAATGAAATACGATATTATAGTTTTAGGAAGTGGTCCTGGAGGATATGTTACAGCAATTAGAGCCTCTCAATTAGGATTTAAAGTTGCTGTAGTTGAAAAAGAAAACCTTGGCGGTATCTGTTTAAATTGGGGTTGTATTCCAACAAAAGCGTTACTAAAATCAGCTCAGGTTTTTGATTATTTGAAACATGCTTCAGATTACGGACTAACTGTAAATGAATTTGATAAAGATTTTTCGGCTGTTGTACAACGTAGCCGTAGTGTTGCAGAAGGAATGAGCAAAGGAGTTCAATTCTTGATGAAAAAAAATAAAATTGACGTTATTGATGGTTTTGGAAAATTGAAACCAGGTAAAAAACTTGACGTTACTGATAAAGACGGAAAAGTTACTGAATACAGTGCTGACCACATTATCATTGCTACTGGAGCTCGTTCTCGTGAGTTACCAAACTTACCACAAGATGGTGTAAAAGTAATTGGATACCGTCAGGCGATGACTTTACCAACACAGCCAAAATCTATGATTGTAGTAGGTTCTGGAGCAATTGGGGTTGAATTTGCACATTTCTATAACTCTATGGGAACTGATGTAACTATCGTTGAATTTATGCCAAACGTAGTTCCTGTTGAAGATGAAGATATCTCTAAACAATTTGAGCGTTCTTTGAAAAAAGCGGGTATCAAAATCATGACTAACTCTTCAGTAGAGCGTATTGATACTTCTGGAGCTGGAGTTAAAGCGTATGTTAAAACTGCAAAAGGCGAAGAAGTTCTTGAAGCTGATATTTTATTGTCTGCTGTTGGAATCAAAACTAACATCGAAAACATCGGATTGGAAGAAGTAGGTATTGCTGTTGACAGAGATAAAATCTTAGTTAACGCTTACAACGCAACTAACATCCCAGGTTACTATGCAATTGGTGACGTAACTCCTGGTCAGGCTTTGGCTCACGTAGCTTCTGCTGAAGGTATTAACTGCGTTGAAAAAATTGCAGGTATGCACGTTGAACCAATCGATTACGGAAACGTTCCCGGATGTACGTATGCAACACCAGAAATCGCTTCTGTTGGATTAACTGAAAAACAAGCAAAAGAAAAAGGATACGAATTAAAAATTGGTAAATTCCCATTCTCTGCTTCAGGAAAAGCAAAAGCTGCAGGAGCTGCTGACGGTTTCGTAAAAGTAATTTTTGATGCTAAATACGGAGAATGGTTAGGATGCCACATGATTGGAGCTGGAGTTACAGATATGATTGCTGAAGCAGTTGTAGCTCGTAAACTAGAAACTACAGGACATGAAATCCTTAAAGCAATCCACCCTCACCCAACAATGAGTGAAGCTGTTATGGAAGCCGTTGCTGATGCATACGGTGAAGTGATCCACTTGTAATATTATAACATATAGAGACACACTACAATGCGCCTCTGCATGATTATTTGCATTAATAAAAAACAATTAAAATCCGTTTTTGTGAAAACAAAGCGGATTTTTTTTTGATTCTTTTTAAAAATAAGCCCACACTTTTGAAAAAATGCTTTTTTAGCAATTCAGACCCCGGAGTCCAATTATTATTTTATCCCCGAGCGATTATACGTATTTTTGCAAAAAAAAAATTAAAGACCAACTGTCTTTTAAAAAAATATAATTAAGCCAATTTAAAATATAAAATTTAGCATGAGAAGTGATGAAGTAAAAAAAGGGTACCAAAGAGCTCCCCACAGATCATTATTTAGAGCAACAGGATTAGTTGACGAAGATTTTGACAAACCATTTATTGGCGTTGCCAATTCATTTATAGAAATTATTCCGGGTCACTTTTTTTTAGACAGAGTATCTAGAATCATAAAAGAAGAAATCAAAGCAAATGGATGTGTTCCGTTTGAATTCAACACTATCGGTGTGGATGATGGTATTGCCATGGGACATGACGGTATGCTTTTTTCACTTCCTTCAAGAGAACTTATCGCCAACTCTATCGAAACGGTTATGAACGCACATAAATTAGACGCTATGATAGCTGTTCCAAACTGCGACAAAATTGTTCCTGGAATGATAATGGGTGCTTTACGTGTAGATGTTCCAACTATATTTGTTAGTGGTGGGCCAATGAAAAAAGGACATACTAAAGATGGCGTTCCAATTGACCTTGCTACTGCTTTTGAAGCTGTTGGAAAATTCGAAACTGGTCAAATAAATGAAGAAGAACTAAAAGATATTGAATGCAATGCTTGCCCAAGTGGCGGTAGCTGTTCAGGAATGTTTACCGCCAATTCCATGAATACACTTATGGAAGCTATGGGAATTGCATTACCTGGAAACGGAACTATCTTAGCACTGACAAAAGAACGTGAAGAACTTTACAGAAGTGCTGCCAGAAGAATTTGCGAAATTGCCAAAGACAAAGCATTAACCGAGAAATTCAAACTTAGAAACATCTTAAATGAAAATGCGGTAAAAAATGCATTTGCTGTTGATATGGCAATGGGTGGAAGTTCAAATACTGTTTTACACATGTTGGCTATCGCCAAAGAAGCTAATGTAGACTTCAATCTCGAAGACATCAATAGTATTTCTAAAAAAGTATCGCATATCGCCAAAATTTCTCCAAGCTTATCAACCGTTCACATGGAAGACATCAACAAGGCTGGTGGTGTAAATGCCGTAATGAAAGAAATGACCAAAAGAGGAGACGACATTTTACTAGAAAACCTTACTATAAGCGGTGAAACCGTATATGAAAAAATTAAGGATGCTTATATTAAAGACACCAATATTATTCACACGATTGACAACCCATATTCACAAGTAGGTGGTTTGGCTGTGTTATACGGAAATTTGGCTGAGCAAGGTGCGGTAATCAAAACTGCCGGAATCACTGGGGACCGAGTTTTCACCGGAACTGCTGTATGTTTTGACGGTCAGCCCGAAGCTATTGAAGGAATTACAAGCGGTAAAGTAAAAGCTGGTAATGTTGTTGTTATTCGATATGAAGGTCCAAAAGGTGGTCCGGGAATGCAAGAAATGTTGGCACCTACTTCATTGATTATGGGAATGGGCTTGGGAGCCAAAGTAGCATTAATCACCGATGGTAGATTTAGTGGCGCAACAAGAGGAGCTTCTATTGGCCACGTAAGTCCAGAAGCAGCTGAAGGCGGTATGATTGGATTAGTTAAAGATGGTGACGAAATTCACATTGATGTGGATAAATATATTTTGTCAGTGAATTTAACTGATGAAGAAATTGCAAAAAGAAGAGCCGAATTTGTTCCTTTGAAAAAAGAATTGAATTCAAGATGGTTAGGACAATACCGAAGCTTGGTTACCAATGCCAGTAGCGGAGCTGTTTTAAAATCTGATTTGTTTTAAAACAAAGTAACTTCATTTAAAATTATATAATAAAAACCCCGATTTGAGCTTTCAAATCGGGGTTTTGTTTTTAAATATCGCCTTACCCAAAATATCGATACACAAAACATATCAAAAATATTTATTGGGAATAATAAAAAAGAATAATAGATTACCTCCCATTCCATTTTGCAAATCCTTAAAAGTAAAGTATATTTACTACCATATAAAAACAGAAAAAAATGACACATAATAACATATTAGAGACAATCGGGAACACACCACATGTAAAAATCAATAAATTATATGGCCCAGATGCAAATGTTTGGATAAAGCTTGAAAAAACAAATCCAGGCTCCAGTATCAAGGACAGAATTGCTTTATCGATGGTTGAAGATGCTGAACAAAAAGGATTGTTGAAAAAAGGAAGTACTATAATCGAAGCTACATCAGGAAACACGGGAATTGGACTTGCCATGGTTGCCGCTGTAAAAGGTTATCGCCTAATACTTGTAATGCCCGACTCTATGTCTGTAGAAAGACGTCGACTGATGAGCATTTATGGAGCTGAATTTGTGCTTACCCCTCGCGAAAAAGGAATGAAAGGTTCTCTTGAAAAAGCAGAAGAGATAGCAAGTGAAATTCCAAATTCATGGATACCGCTTCAGTTTGACAACCCAGCAAATATCGAAATTCACAAAACCACAACAGCACAGGAAATCATTAATGCTTTTCCAAACGGATTGGATTATTTAATCACAGGAGTTGGAACCGGCGGACATATCACCGGCTGTGCCGAAGTGCTTAAACAACATTTCCCAAACCTAAAAGTCTTCGCTGTAGAACCAGAATTATCACCGGTGATTAGCGGCGGAGCTCCTTCACCACATCCAATTCAAGGGATTGGCGCCGGCTTTATACCAACCAATCTACACACTGAAATTCTTGATGGAGCAATTCAGGTAAGCAAGGAAGAAGCTTTCGAATATGCCCAAAGAGCTGCCAAAGAAGAAGGTATTCTTCTAGGAATTTCCTCAGGAGCTTCTTTAGCTGCGGTAGCTAAAAAAGTAAAAGAAATCCCGGCAGGTTCCAAAGTGCTAACTTTTTGCTATGACACAGGAGAACGTTACTTAAGTATCGAAGGGTTATTTGAATAAAAAATAAATCTCTCTCAATAACTAACCGATTTGCGAAAGCGAGTCGGTTTTTTTTTAATAATACTGTCACAGTTTTCAACGCAATAAAATACATAAAAATCTTATTTTCAATAAATTAAATAAACATATTCTTAAAATAAGGAGGCCATTTTCAAAATTCAAAAACATATTTTTCGTAAATTAGTAGGCCTCAAAATAAAGAGAAATTACTTCTCAGAAAACAATCAAATGAATTGTCTGGTAAAAGCGACTGTTTTAAACAAACTAAAAACTTTGTTTAAAACACAATTGACAAACACGAACTGCTGGAAATAAACCTAACCTCACTAGACAATCCTTGCAAATTCGATAGATTAATATTTTCAGTAAGACCATCATTTCCCCAAAAAAAGTAGGTTAATTAAATTCAATAGGTTAGACTTAATTTTAAAGACTATGAAAACAATCAAAACAGTTTTAATAAATACCCTATTTTTCGGATTATTCCTGATCCAAAGCACCAGTTTGTACGCACAAGACCCAATGAAAGCTGCTCACAATGTGTATAAAAAAGTGCTGCTTGACAATGATAAAGTGAGAGTCCTAGAAGTTGAATTTGCTCCAGGCGTAACTGCCCCCTGGCACAGCCATCCCAACCATTCTGTTTACGCCTTGACAGGTGGTAAAATTCAGATTACCGATAAAGGTAAACCTGCAACCACAATAGATGTCAAAGCTGGAACCGCAATGTATTTGCCTGCCGTTACTCACATGGCAAAAAACGTTGGTACAACTACTATAAAATTAATTGTAACGGAAATAAAGCCGACAAAAAAATAGACCAACTGCTTTTCTAATCCAAACAATTCATTTGCCCTTTTCTAATAACCAATTTAAAAATCTGATTCCGTTCTCGAATCAGTTTTTTATGGTGTGTACCTAAAAGAAATCATTGAAAGAATTTCAACTTTATAAATTATATGCAAAATCATTTTTAATCTCCTCCAACACAAAAGAGCTTTGCACGTTCGAAATCCCTTTGATCACAGATAATTTATCGATAACAAACTTCTGATATTCATTCATGTCATTAACCGCAACTTTCAACAAAAAATCATAATTCCCTGATACGTGAAAACAGCCTGTGACTTCAGGCAGGACAAGGATATGCTGTTTAAAACCATCTATCAATTCCCTCGAATGCACCGCCAAAGTCACCTGACAATACACACTAATTGATTTACCAATTTTTTCAGCATCCAGCAAAGCCACATAGTTCTTAATGTATTTTTTTTGCTCCAGTTTTTTAATCCTCTCAAAAGTGGGTGAAACCGACAAACCAACTTTCTCGGCAATTTCTTTAGTGTTTAGTTTCGCGTCCTGCTGCAAGAGCATCAATATTTTTTTGTCTATAGCATCCATTTCAGAATAATTATATTGTTTCAGAAAAAAGAAACATTAAATTCAATATTAAAAAACTTTATTCGCATTCAAATTTAGAATTATATTTTGAATTTACTTACAAATAAAGAACATTAACTCTTTAAAACTACATTTACAGTAAAATTTAACCGTATGACATTCCTCTCAGAATCACTTTCAGAACAAGACAATCAGCGCTTATCCGAACTGAATCAGTACATCGAAAACGCCAGAGATAATTTCTTGGGCTATCCGGTATCCAAAGATTTTGATTATTCTGAAATCAGTCATTTTTTAAAATATCCTATAAATAATTTGGGGGATCCCTTTGAGGACTGTACCTACAAAGTGCAAACCCATGAACTCGAAAGAGAAGTCGTTGGCTTTTTTGCAAAATTATTCCGCGCCAACCCGAAAGATTATTGGGGTTATGTCACCAATGGCGGTTCCGAAAGCAACTTGTACGGATTGTACCTAGCCAGAGAATTGTATCCAAAAGCTATGGTTTATTACTCCGAATCGACGCATTACAGTGTGCGTAAAAACATTCATTTGCTCAACATTCCGAGTATCGTTATCCGCTCACAAGAAAACGGTGAAATAGATTATGTCGATTTTGAAAATACTGTAAAAATGAACCGTCATAAACCAGCCATTGTTCTTACCACTTTTGGCACAACAATGAAAGAAGCCAAAGACGACGTTTCGAAAATTAGGAATATACTAAAAGGGCTCGCTATTCAAGACAGCTATATTCACTGTGACGCAGCACTATCTGGCAGTTACGGTGCTTTTATGGAACCTCGATTACCTTTTGATTTCACTGATGGTGCGGACAGTATCTCAATCAGTGGTCATAAATTCATAGGCTCTCCTATTCCTACTGGCGTTATCATCACAAAGCGCTCCAACAGAGACCGAATCTCAAAAGGAATTTCATACATCGGTTCTTTGGACACAACCATTACGGGATCCAGAAACGGACATTGTCCGTTATTTTTATGGTACACTTTAAAAAAACTTGGAGTTGAAGGTTTAAAAAAACGCTATCAACACAGCTTGGAAGTAGCCGAATATTGTGAACAGAAACTAAAAAAAATAGGTGTTCCAGCATGGAGAAATCCGAATTCAATTACGGTCGTTTTTCCAAAAACTAACGAAGAGGTTAAATCAAAATGGCAATTGGCTACCGAAGGCGACATCTCCCATATTATTTGCATGCCCAATGTAACCAAGGAACAAATTGATCTTTTTATCAATGACGTAGAAAATTGCATTGAAAGCACAGAAGAAACTATAGAATTTAATTTTTAATATCAAAAGTGAATTCGAACTAAACCCATCTTTCTTTTTTTTAAATCTTTGTCAAAGTTTTGAACTTTGACAAAGATTATAAATTGGTAGATTTTTAGTCAGAGCTTAATCTGAAAACTGAAAATAAACCAACAATCCTGCAGCCAAAGTCATTACAATCAGAGCTATAAATCCTAAAACATTGGTTAGCCATCCATTTACAAATTCTCCCATGATTTTTTTATTATTGGAAACATGTAAAATAATAGCAATCAAAACCGGCGCTGTTAATCCGTACAATATTGCGGTATAAATAAGCGCTTTGACAGGTGAAATCCCAACATAATTAAGAGATAAACCAAGCAATAACGACAAGGCTATAATGACGTAAAAACCTTTTGCATCATGGAATTTTTTATCCAATCCTTCCTCCCATCCAAAGGTTTCACTAAAAATATACGAAAGAGAACCGCTCAATACCGGAATCGCAATAAGCCCAGTCCCTATCACTCCTATTGCAAAAAGCAGGTAGGCCATATTTCCTGCCAAAGGCTTCAACGCCTGAGCAGCTTGTTCAACTGTATCAATTTGATGAATACCTCCGTTGAACAAAACCGTCCCTGTAGTCAGAATAATAAAATACATTACCAGTCCCGAGAAAGTCATTCCAAAATCGACATCTTGCCGCATTTCATGAATAATTTTTTTATTTACCATCAAATGTCTTTTCTTATGCTTCATTTCCTCAACCTCAACAGAAGCTTGCCAAAAAAATAAATAGGGTGAAATCGTTGTTCCCAGAATACCTACTAGGATTGCAATAAAATCTTTATCCAATTGAATCACTGGAACAAAAGTTGCTTTTATAATAACCCAAAAATTTTGTTTGTATAAAAAAGGAACTATAAAGTAAACCAACATTACAATGCATAAATATTTAAGCACTGATGCAATTTTTTGATAAGGCAGGTAGATAATAAGTCCCAAAAGCAAAATGGTAAAAAAAACGCTAAAAAATGAGGCTTCAATAGAAGGAAAAAGTAAATTCCCAACAGCTCCCATACCAGCAATGTCGGCACCAATATTCATAATAATAGCTGGAAAACTGAACAAAAGCATCAAATATAAAACTGGTCTTGGGTAACTTTTTTTCAGAGTTCCGGTTAGGCCCTGACTGGTTACCAACCCAATTCTCGCACACATTTGTTGAATGGCCGCCATCAATGGAAAAGCAACAATCGAGGTCCATAAAGTTGTAAGACCATATGCTGCACCAGCTTGTGAATAAGTCGCAATTCCGGAAGGATCATCGTCGCTTGCGCCTGTTACGAGTCCCGGTCCCAATAATTTCCAAAAGTGAGCGATTTTTTTCCTGAATACGTTTTTATTGTTCATTCTGTTAATATAAAATTATTAAAAGACAGAAGTCTCAAAACACCTTAAAATCAGTAGTATCATGCTAATTTACATATTTAAAAACGATTGTTATCCTTTTTAAAACTTTTATGAGTAAACAAATAAATTTTATAGAGTACTTTAGTTTCATATTTTAATACCCACAATTAAATGAGAAAATTAAATTATAAATACCTAATATTATTTTTGATACTTATCATGGCAGTAAAAGCAAAAGGTCAAGACTGGGCTAACTTAAACAAATACAAAAACGAAAATACACTTCTTGGTTCTCAGACACCGGGACAAAAAAGGATTGTTTATTTTGGTGACTCCATAACTGAAAGCTGGGGAACAGTCTATCCCGATTTTTTCAATGACAAAAATTACATCAATAGAGGAATTAGCGGGCAAACAACTCCGCAGATGCTCTTACGTTTCAGGCAAGATGTTATTGAACTAAAACCCAAAATAGTTGTAATTCTGGCAGGAACCAATGATATTGCCGGAAATACTGGACCCACAACTCTGGAAACCATTTTAGGAAACCTCATTTCAATGTGTGAATTGGCCAAAGCAAATGCTATAAAAGTAGTTCTTTGCTCTGTTCTTCCTGCTTATGACTACCCGTGGAAAAAAGGATTGGAACCCGCTACCAAAATTGAAGCTTTGAATGCAATGATTATAAAATATGCCAAAGCAAATAACATTACCTATGTTGACTATTATTCGGCTATGGTTGATGAACAAAAAGGCCTAAAATCCATTTATTCGGAAGATGGTGTTCATCCAAACAAAGAAGGTTATCGAGTAATGGAATCAATTATTGAGGCAGTTATCAAAAACTTGTGATTGCTGTGATATAATTTAAAAAAAACAACGCTTATGTTATATCTTTTTGAAACTATCATTTTCAACAGCAATTAACCTAATTCTTTGGTCGAACCTTGTTATTTTTTCTGAAAAACGCCTTACTTTTATCCTTTCAAAACTAACATTCAATTTCATAATCATGACCAAAGATCTAATTGTACAAAATATTAGCGCTTCAAAAAGTCATTTTTCTATAAATTATAGCATAAAAACCAAAACGGAAGCCTTTACCGAAAAACTGTTTTACACTTTGTTTGATTCCAATGCACCACTCGATCAAAGCATCGATGAGCTTGAAAAACAATTTAAAGAAATCGCTTCCATGGCGTGCAAAAAAAATCAGGATTTATGCGAAAGCGCTTGGGGCAAGTTTCTACATAAACTTCCGTCTGTATTGGAAAACCTGAACAAAGATGCTTCTTACATCTTAGAAAATGATCCTGCATCCAATAGTTTGGAAGAAATTTATCTTGCCTATCCGGGATTTTATGCCATTGCCATTTACCGATTGAGCCATGAATTGTATTTATTGGATTTGATGCTTTTTTCAAGATTGATGAGTGAGTATGCGCATCGCATTACGGGAACAGACATACATGCCGGTGCTACCATCGCATCACCTTTCTTTATCGATCATGCGACCGGAATTGTAATTGGAGAGACAACCGTTATTGAAAAAAATGTAAAAATATATCAAGGGGTGACTTTGGGAGCGTTGAGCGTAAGCAAAGACATGAAGAATTCCAAAAGACATCCTACTGTTGAAAAAAATGTTTGCCTGTATGCGAATGCAACCATATTGGGAGGCACAACAGTTATAGGCAAAAACAGTATTGTTGGCGGAAACTCATGGGTCACCAAATCGATTCCGGAGGATTCAATCGTAATGAACACCACCACAACCGAAGTTAAAGTAAAAGAGAAGAAATAAAAATGAAAACCTATAAATTAGTCGAATTAATCGGGAATACACCACTTGTAGAAACTACCCGATTGGTTGCGAACAAAAACGTAAAACTGTTATTAAAACTTGAAGGTGACAATCCCGGAGGAAGTGTAAAAGACCGCGCTGCCTATAACATGATTGCTTCTGCCATTGAAAGAGGAGACATTAAAAAAGGAGACAAATTAATTGAAGCAACTAGTGGAAACACAGGAATTGCTTTGGCAATGATTGCTCAATTATTCAATATCGAAATCGAATTGGTCTTACCTGAAGATTCAACCATCGAGCGCACACAAACCATGCAGGCTTACGGTGCAACAGTTATACAAACACCTGCCAGCACAGGAATAATTGGCTCTAGAGATTACGCCGACAAAAAAGTAGCCGAAGGCGGTTATGTAATGCTGAATCAGTTTGCCAATGACGACAACTGGAAAGCGCATTACAAAACCACAGGCCCTGAAATCTGGAATGATACTGATGGAACTGTTACTCATTTTGTATCGGCTATGGGAACTACCGGAACGATTATTGGAACTTCAACTTACCTGAAAGAAAAAAATCAAAATATTCAAATCATTGGCGCGCAGCCAAGCGAAGGTTCACAAATTCCTGGCATTAGAAAATGGCCTCAGGAATATTTACCTAAAATTTTTGATGCGTCAAAAGTAGATTTAACTGTTGATGTAAGCGAAAAAGAAGCCCGCGAAATGACCAAAAGATTAGCTAAGGAAGAAGGGATTTTTGCCGGTATGAGCAGCGGAGGATCTGTTGCGGTAGCTGTTAAAATCGCTAACCAACTGGAATCAGGTGTTGTGGTAGCCATTATCTGTGATCGCGGAGACCGTTATTTATCTTCTGATTTATTCGAATAAAAGTGACTAAGTTTCTGAGTTGCTAAGATTCTAAGTTTAAAATCTTAGCGACTTAGTATCTCAGCATCTTAGCAACTCAAAAAAACTTAGCAACTTAGTATCTTAATAACTTAGCAACTCTAAAGAAAAATGAACTATCGCAAACTGGGAAAAACCAATTTTCAAATTTCAGAAATAGCGCTTGGCACATGGCAAGTAGGTGGAAAATGGGGATCTCCTTTCAATAATAAAACTGCAGATGAATTAATCAATACAGCCATTGACAAAGGCGTAAATTTTATTGATACTGCTGATGTTTACGAAAATGGATTAAGCGAAACCGCTGTGGGAAGAGTGGTAAAATCACGTTCCGAACGTATTTATGTAGCAACAAAATGCGGAAGACACATCAACCCACATGTAAATGAAGGCTACCAGCCAAAAGTACTTCAAAAATATGTGGAAGACAGTTTGAAAAGAATGGGATTGGAAACTCTCGATCTTATTCAGTTACACTGTCCGCCGACACAAGTTTTTTACCGTCCTGAAATCTTTGAAATGTTTGATCGTTTGAAAGAACAGGGGAAAATTCAAAACTTGGGTGTCAGTGTAGAAAAAGTACAAGAAGGCCTAAAAGCTATCGAATATTCAAACGTAACCACAGTTCAGATTATCTTTAATCTTTTCCGTCAGCGTCCTTCTGAATTGTTTTTTAAAGAAGCACAAAAAAAGGACATCGGAATTATTGCAAGAGTACCGCTTGCAAGTGGTTTATTGACCGGATTATATGATTCCAAAACCACTTTTGGGGAACAAGACCACAGAAACTTCAATCGTGAAGGAGCTGCTTTTGATAAAGGAGAAACATTTTCAGGTATTAATTACGAATTAGGTTTAAAAGCAGTAGATGCCTTAAAAGCACTTTTCCCTGAAGCTACTAATTTGGCACCAATTGCCCTGCAATGGATTTTGAATTTTAACGAAGTTAGCTGCATTATTCCTGGTGCTTCAAAGGAAAGCCATGTTTTGTCGAATCTTTCTGTTTATGATTTACCGCAGCTGACTCCTGAAAAAATCAAGGAGATGAATGCCATTTATGAGCAATACATCAAGCCGCAGGTACATCAGCTTTGGTAAAATAAAATATTACTATCCGTTAATAATACCAACCCAAAAGTTTGTCGGTTTATTAAAAAACAAAAGTTTTTTTCTCTTAAAACCATTAAGGAATTAAGGTTCATTAAGCCTAAAAACTTAATTTTCTTAATATCTTAATGGTTAGAAATATATTACTTTTTTTGGTCCGCTTAGCAGACAGTCATAAAAGAAAATGTAAATGTTCAAAAAAGCAAATCTCAGAGAGTGGTTTGATCGCTATAAATATTCGGAATTGGCGGCTACAAGTTCAGCTTTGTTGGCTTCCCAATTCAGCAGAATTTATAGTGAACTGACAACTGCTTATTTGATAACGTTTGCCGAATATTTGACTTTTTATGGAGTCATGATTTACAGGTCTTACAAAGCCTTGTCTGCCAAAAATAAATTAAAAAACCAAGGTGTTTCACTTAAAGAAATTGCTGTTTTGATTCGGAATTTATTGTTTGAATTTGGTTACCCCGCAGTTTTGGATTTCTTTTTAATTCGGCCATTCTGCATGTATTGGATACCGATAGTAACAGGCAGTTATTTTATCGGAATCATATTGGGAAAAATTATGGCAGATAGCTGCTTTTATTGTTTATCCATTTTCAATTATGAATGGATTAAAAAGAAGGAATAAAATCATCGAATTATATAAAACAAAAAGGTTCGGTTATTACGCCGAACCTTTTATATTATCTAAATATTTTTAAACCAAAGTAGCTTCGGAAGTAATTTTGGTGTTGAATAATTTTGAAATCGGACAATTATTTTCGGCTTTCGTAACCAATTCTTGGAATACTTCATTTGTAATACCACTTATTTTAGCATTAACCGTCAAATGAGAACCGATAATGGTTCCTTCAACCAAATTAATCTCGCATTTTGTTTCAATGTTATCAATTACTGCTGCGGTCTCACCAATAAAAGCGGTAAGCTGCATGGTAAAACATCCCGCATGAGCAGCCGCGACAAGTTCTTCCGGATTGGTTCCAACTCCCTCAGCAAATCGGGATTTGAATGAATATTGAGTATTTACCAAAGTTGTACTTTGCGTAGTTAATTTACCGGCTCCTTCCATCAAGGAACCATTCCAAACTGCAGTTGCATTTCTTTTCATCCTTATTTGTATTAATTGGTTTACTCAAATTTAAGTTTTTTACTAAAAAAAAGATTTAGGCAACTGATTTATTTAACTAAAAATTAATAATGACAAACGACAAAGAACAGTCTCTCTTATTTTTTTGTAACTTGTAAGTCAATTATTTAACAAATATCATTCTTTTGAATTAACACAGTCCAAGTTAAAACCCAATCGATATGACTCCTACTCCATCTGATTTTTACAGAAAAACTTCGACTCTCGAAATTTTTCAATATTTGTTTATTGCATTGGTGATTTTATATTTTGGAAGATCACTGTTCATTCCGTTAAGTTTTGCGTTACTGATTAGTTTTTTGCTTTATCCCGTTTGCAGATGGCTGGAACAAAAAGGAATGAACAAAAGCATTGCGATCGGACTTTCTTTAGTAAGTGTCCTATTTATATTTATAGCAATTTTATACTTACTTTTTGCCCAAATAATAGAGTTTTCGCATGAATGGGATAGCTTGGAATTGAAATTTGAAGAAACCTTAAATCAGTGGAGTGCCTTTTTAACGAATCAGTTTGGAATAAATGAAGAAAAGCAACTGAATTATATTAAAAATGTTTTGACCAACTCAGGGTCTCAAGTTTTCTCACTGCTTAAAAACACGGTATATTCTTTCTCTGAATCACTGTTCTACCTTTTAATAATTCCTATTTTTTCTGCACTCATCTTATTTTACCGTCAATTATTGGTTCAGGCGCTCTACCACATTTTTCCTTTGGACAAAAAAGAAATGATTCACGAAATTATCTTAGAAACCATTCAAGAATATTACAAATTTATAAAAGGGATGTTGGCTGTTTACTTGATAGTAGGAATTTTGAATAGCATTGGGCTTGCGATTATTGGTGTTCCCTATCCGTTTCTTTTTGGGTTCACCGCTTCCATACTTACATTCATACCCTACATTGGTATCATGGTTTCTTCATTATTACCAATCACGGTAGCATGGATCACATTTAATTCTATTTGGTATCCCATTGGAGTCATTGCCGTCTTTTCGTTGGTACAAGTATTGGAAGCTTATATCATATTTCCATATGCAGTTGGAAGCCGCTTAAAAATTAATACGCTGGCAATTTTGATAATGGTTATTGCCGGTGGGATATTATGGGGAGCGGCAGGAATGATTCTATTTATACCTTTTATAAGCATTTTGAAACTTTTGGCAGACCGCACCGAAAGCCTTAAACCCTTATCTTTATTACTTAGTGATGGAAAGTCAAAAAAATAATAATTACTTTTAAATTAAATTTCAAAACCAATTAATGAAGAAAAAAATAAAAATATTGAGATTGATTTGGATCACATTTGGCCTCTGCTTTTTTCTCTGGATAGTGTTTTCATATCAAACCAAAGGAGTCGATGAAGCGATTCTTCAAAGCAATTCTGTTATTCAAGTCGAAAATACAAGCGATATTATTTCTTTTACTCCCAAAAAAGGTTTTCAAAAAGTTTTTATTTTTTTCCCTGGCGCTATGGTAGCTGCTGATGCCTACGCTCCTCTTTGCCTTAAAATAGCCGAAAACGGCTATAAAAGCATTATCATAAAAATGCCTTGGCGACTTCCTTCATACGGCTATAACAAACCAAAAGAAATGAACCTCTTCGAGGATAATACCAAAGAATATATTTTGGCAGGACATTCCAAAGGCGGAATGATGGCAGCTAAATTTGTTTATGAAAACCCAAAATTGATCGACAAATTGATTTTACTGGGCACAACACATCCGAGGGATTTTGACCTTTCCAAATCGGCGATTCCAATTATGAAAATATATGGTTCCAATGATGGTGTTGCCGACACAAAAGCAATTAACCAAAATAGACCCAAATTGCCACCTAGCACCAAATATGTTTTAATTAAAGGCGGAAACCATTCGCAATTTGGTTATTATGGCTCACAACTGGGAGACAATGAAGCAAGCATCAGCAGGGAAGAACAGCAAAAAATAATTTTGAATTCGATTTTATCTTTTATTAAATAGCAAACCTCCATTATTTCTAGTATTTCCCTGCCCCCGAGTGTAGTGAAAAGCCCACAGGTAGGGAAACAATATAACACTTGCCCGAAAAGAGCGACTCCTCTCCCCCAGCCCCTCTCCAAAAGAGAGGGTAGCCAAAAGCTCCTTTTCGCGTTTAGTGATATTGTTTCCATAACGAGGACTTGTAGCGGAAAGCGGGATAAGGCTCTAAAAATGAACAAAATAAGGCAGATTTTTAAAGTTAATTTTCTTAACTTTATGTCTTTCAGAAATATACACTGTCAAAATTGAATAAAATCTGTGTCCCAACAAATTTGTCAGTCATCAAAAACTATCCACAGAATCAAATAAATTTTATTTGCTATGAAAAAAGTAATCATATTATGCTGCCTATTGGCATTGATGGGCTGCAAAACAAAAAATGTGCATTTAAAACCAACTGAAAAAGTAATTCCTCCTGATGAAATGAGCAAAGTCGAAGAGACACAGGAAAAAAAAGCTTACGGAATTGGAAAAAGGATTTTGATGACCTGCAACAATTCTAAATTCACACCTTTTACGACTAAAGAGGCCACCGACAAAGTTATTGCCAATTCAACAATTGAAAACATCAATAAAATTTGTGCTAAGTACAATCTGAAATACGGCCTTTTTAAAGATCTCCAATTTGTGGAAATGATTCATGACAAGGCTGAAAACACAAATGTGTACCGATTTAAAGCTTTATTTGAATATGAAAAAGCAAACAAAGAGCTTAGGGTAACCATGAACTCGGAAAATAAGGCTTCGGCAATTTCGACCAAAGACTGGAAAGATGAGTTTGAATGAAATTTTCACAATTTGTAATCTTGTAAACTGAGACTAAAAACCCAAAACCATTTTATCAAAAAAAATTAGAATTAAATTCTAAAAGCCTTACTTTTGCGCTATGGCAAGAAAAAATACAGACAAAGTTGTCTTTCATCAAATAAAAGTCCTTGATGCTGGCGCAAAAGGCGTTTCGGTGGCAAAAGCCCCCGACGGAAAAGTAATTTTTATCCCAAATGTAGTTCCGGGAGATGTGGTTGACGTACAAACTTTCAAGAAACGCAAAGCGTATTATGAAGGGAAAGCAGTTCATTTCCATGAATTATCAGAACATCGTGTGGATCCAATTTGCGAACATTTTGGTGTTTGCGGTGGTTGTAAATGGCAAAATATGAATTACAACCAACAATTGTTTTTCAAACACAATGAAGTAAAAAATCATTTGCAACGCATTGGAAAAATCGAACTTCCTGAATTTGAACCGATTTTAGGTTCGGAAAAACAGTTTTTTTACAGAAATAAAATGGAGTTTTCGTTTTCGAACAGCCGTTGGTTGACCGAAGCCGAAATTGGAAGTGACCAAGATTTAATGAACCGAAATGCACTTGGTTTCCATATTCCAAAAATGTGGGACAAAATCCTGGACATTAATAAATGTCATCTACAAGAAGACCCATCGAATGCAATTCGTAATGAAGTTCGCGCCTTTGCCAACGAGCATGGTTTGACTTTCTTTAATCCGAGAGCGCACGAAGGTTTACTTAGAACGTTGATGCTTAGAACGGCTTCGACGGGTGAAATCATGGTTTTGATTCAGTTTTTTGAAGATGACAAAACCAACAGAGAATTGATTCTTGATCACCTTTACGAAAAATTTCCGCAGATTACTTCCCTGCAATATGTGGTTAACAATAAAGCAAACGACACTTTATATGATACCGACATCATTTTATACAAAGGTAGAGATTACATCCTGGAAGAAATGGAAGGTTTGAAATTTAGTATTAACGCTAAATCTTTTTACCAAACCAATTCGGAGCAAGCATACGAATTATACAAAATAGCCAGAGATTTTGCCGGACTTACCGGAAATGAAATCGTTTATGATTTATACACGGGAACAGGCACCATTGCTCAATTTGTTTCCAAAAAAGCAAAAAAAGTGATTGGTGTAGAAAGTGTCCCTGATGCTATAAAAGATGCCAAAGCCAATGCAAAACGCAATAATATTGATAATTGCGAGTTCTTTGTTGGGGATATGAAAGTCGTTTTTAATGATGCTTTTATTACGCAACACGGTCATCCGGAAGTGATTATCACAGACCCGCCGAGAGATGGTATGCACAAAGATGTAATTGAACAAATCATGAAAATTGCCCCTGAAAAAGTAGTTTACGTAAGTTGCAACTCGGCTACACAAGCAAGGGATTTAGCGTTAATGGACGAAAAATACAAAGTTACGAGAGTGCGCCCGGTGGATATGTTTCCGCAGACACATCATGTTGAAAATGTTGTACTTTTGGAAAGAAGATAAGCCCTTACATAAATGAAAAAAATAATTGCTTTTTTTATTATTATTCTAGGTTTCGCCTCCTCCAGTTGTGAGCCCGATGATATTTGTGATCCTACTACTCCAACAACGCCTAGAATGCTTATTAAGTTTTATGACATTTCAAATCCTTCCGTCCAAAAAAACGTAACGAATTTAAAAGTTATTGGTGAAGGAATGAGTGAAGGAGTCGTTTTGAATCCGTCAGCAGTTGATGACACCAAATATTTAGCTAACGGTAACAACATATTGCTTCCGTTAAAAACAGATGCTGATATTGTAAAATATAAATTCATACTAAATTACGGTAACAAGAATCCATTACTGGTGAATACCGATAATTTAGAATTTCATTACACCAGAGAGAATTTATATGTATCCAGAGCTTGTGGCTACAAGACTATTTTTACTTTGGATCCAACTAAACAATTTATACTAACAGATAATACACCTGCTGATGAATTATGGATGCAATATGTGATTGTGGCACAAAATAACATAACATACGAAAATGAGACAATTATTAAAATATTCTTTTAGTATTTGCTTTTTGTTGTCTCTGTTGTTTGTACAGGCGCAAGAAAAAACGACTACCACAACTGTTGAACAGGGTGTTAAAATAACGGAGCAAAAAAGTACTGCTCCAACAAAAAAGACTCCTGAAAAAAAACTCGATTCAACAAAAACGGAACCTCCAAAACCCAAAATGGACCGATATGGTTTAATTGTTGGTGTTGATATCAATAAAGTGGCTCGATCATTTTATGATTCCAATTATAAAGGAATCGCGTTTACGGGTGATTATCGATTTTCCAAAAAAAACTATTTATACGCAGAACTAGGTAGTGAAAGCATCACAGTTGAGGATCCTTTATTGACCACTACAACCAAAGGATCTTATCTTAAATTCGGTCTAAACCGTAATCTCTACACAAATTGGTTGGATATGGAAAACCTTATCACAATAGGTGTACGAGGCGGTTTCAGCACATTTAATGAAGAGTTAAAGAACTATCGTATCTATAATCCAAATCCTTATTTTGGACCATCTGAGCTTATCGATTCTGGAGTTACACACAATGGATTGACAGCCAGTTGGGCAGAAGTTTCTGCAGGAATAAATGTAAAAGTATTCAACAATGTTTATGTTGGTTTTAGTTTACAAGTAAAAGCATTGATAACAAATTCGGAGCCTACTGATTTTGAAAATCTTTATATTCCAGGCTTCAACAGAACCTATGATGGTAATTTTGGAGCTGGATTCAATTATACCATTGCTTATTTTATTCCTATCTATAAAAAGAAAGTTGTTCCGGTAGAAGTAAAAAAAGTTTCGAAAGCGCCCACTAATGGAGCAGTAAAAACGGTACCAAGACAATAATACATTGAAAATTGATTACAATACCATTTATACATATAAAATAGTCCAATCTACTCGTTCCTTTCCTCCAATACTGCCTCAAAAAATAATTCCGTAGCTAAGGCTATGCGATGATTTTTATCGTTGTCTTGAAGAAAAATAACTTCGCATCTTTAGACTATTTTACATATATAAATGGTATAAAAAAGGAGTAAAACTGAATTGAATTCAGTTTTACTCCTTTTCATTTTAGGTTACATTAAGGCTATCCTATTTCCTTGATCCCTTTAACAAACAACCATGACATGAATAGTTTTTCTCCGTCTTTGGTTTTCGCTGCCTGAAATTTTGGAGCCAAAAAAGTTCCTAAAAGAAAAGCGGTCATCGGTATCCAAAATCCTGAAAGACTGGTATATTGTTCTACCAAATAGCGAAATAATATAAACAATATAGCAAAACAACCCAGATTGTATAGAAATGCTCTTACTTGTAATTTTGTCATTTTAGTGTATTTAAATTCTGCTTTCAAAATTAATTGAAAATCTACAAAATTCTCATAAAAGGCCATATTTTATTTAGAGACTCAAGCTAACAGCAAAAAAAATGGCTAAATAATACAAATTTAACAATAATTACCTTTATTATTTTTCGTATTGATTTATGTATTAATTTTATCACAATCCAAAAACAATTTTTATAAACAATTAATTTACAGGTAAATACAACAAAAAATCTTTTTAAAGAATTCTGTTTGTTATTTATCATAAATCTTTCATGGGCTTTTCTATAGATCTACTACCCAACAAACAAATCTCTTAATTATCTAAAAAGAAGTAACTCTTGCAAGTTAAAAGCTTGATACATTAAACATATATGCATTATGAAAACAAAAAAGCAAATTGCACATCAAAATTTAGGAATCGCCAAAAAAAATAAAATAATACTAAGCATCGATGGTGGTGGGATGAGAGGAATATTAACCATTCAGTTACTAAAAAGACTGGAAGCAATAGCTGGAAGTCCCTGTTATGAATGGTGCGACATGGTGGCTGGAACATCTACAGGAGGAATTATTGCTTCTCTAATACTTAATAAAAAGAGTGCTCAAGAAATAGAAGATCTTTACGTAAAACTGGTTTCCAGAGTTTTCACAAAACGAAATATGTTGGCTAATCGTTTTTACAACCCACCCGCTTTTGACAAAATTAATTACAGGACTCTTCTCAAGGAAATTGTTGGAGACAAAACCCTTCAAGATGTCTGTAAAGAAACTGGTCTGGATTGTGTTTTGACTTCAAAAGATATGTCTGCGGGCGAAGAAACTTTTTTTACCTGCGTCAATAAAGATGATAATTTTATAGGTACCTACAAATCGGTTTTGCTTCGGGGCGTTATGGAAGCCACAATGTCGGCACCAACTTATTTCACTCCATTTGAACGATTTATTGACGGTGGAACAACCACTTTTAACAATCCCGTGCTAGCTGCAGTATTGGAAGCATTAGAATATACCGGAAAAGAAAAATACAAATCAGATCAATTAACTGTTTTCAGTTTTGGAACAGGAACCACACTTCGATTTATAGCTCCTGACAAAACACAAGATCCCAAAGGCATTGATGCTTTGTTTTGGCTCAATTATGTTATGGAAGAAACAGGTAAAGACGCTAGTGAAATGCAAGTTGATGTTTTGCGTAGTGGGTTAATCAGAGGACTGGATTTTCGCAGATACCAAATCTCCTTTGACGAAGAAACGATGTCAAAATTACCAAATGAAAAAATAGAACATATCCAATCACTGAAAGCCGATTGGTTACATAGCCTAAATAATGAAGAATTAGGAAACATCGACATGGCTGACGTCAGTTTGTTCCCTTTGATGATTACCATCGGAAATGCAATGGCGGATTACATTTGCCCTCCTGATGAAGAAAATCTTCCAATCACAGAGCGAAAAGGAAATTGGTTCCGCTCTGATTTCGTGTACAGTAAAACTGGTAGAGGAACATTAGTTACCGCAAGAGGTGATGTCGCATCCATCAAAAAACATCTTGAAAGTAAAACTTGGATTGAAAATCAACCAACCGCTTGATAAAGTATAACACGTTTTAAATATTTAGCCTATGAAAACAAAAGTTTTAATTTTTGCCTCATGCCTACTCATGACGCTGAATAGCTGCATTTCTCTAAAATTGGTACCTGATTATAGTGAAGCCATCGAAACGCAAATTATCCAAACACAAAAACAAAACGAAAATTTATATACTGGATTATTGGAACTACCGCAAGAGAAAAGAACATACTCCAGTGTTTCCAAAGAATACTTAGAAATCGAAAGCAACATCAATTCTATTTTGTTCCAATATCAATCCCGCGAAAAAAATGAAGATTTTGTAAAAATGGGCAAACTTTTAAAAGACAATTTCGTACAGTACAAAAAAGAACATAAAGACAAAAAAACGCTCAATGATGGAGAAATTTCTTTATATGTTGCCTATATCAACGGCTTTTGGCAACCTCTTTTAACGGCAGAAAAAGCATTAAAAAACATTAAAAATTAAACATCATGACATTAGACATTAACGAGATACTAGCAGATATGCTCAACGCAATAAAAGGTTCAGTCAAAGACGACTGGAGTGTGGTCAAAAAATCAGCTAACAATTTTATCCAAAGCAAAAAAGATCGTCTGGAATTGCTAGCAAACATGCGAATAACAGGAGCCATAGACAACGATTTTTTTGAAAAAAGATTAGCAGACGAAAAAGAAATATTAACCTCAGAATTGCATTCCATTGCAATTGTCAACAAAGTAATGGCACAAAATGCTGCCAACGCCGCTTTTAAAGTTCTAGAAAACGTAATAACTACAGCATTAATAATTTAGAAATCATGATAAATAGAAAATTTTTCTTCGATCAGGCAAGAAACACGCTATTTGGCGGAAGTTTAAATACCAAACAAGTGAATGGATTGACAACAATTCTAGACGAATGGGACACTAGTTATTCACATAATGACGATCGATGGCTTGCTTATATGCTGGCCACAGCACATCACGAGACTGGTCGCACTATGCAACCTATAGAAGAATGGGGAAAAGGAAAAGGAAGACCTTATGCTAACCGACTGAAAATGGCCAAAGACAAAAACAGAAATAATATACCTTATACTGACACTTCAGAGATTTTTTATGGGCGTGGATTTGTTCAACTCACTTGGTATGAAAATTATGATTTGGCCGGGCAAAAACTCAATCAGGACTTTCTGCATAATGCAGCTGGTGTCATGGAAATTTCCAATGCTACCAAAATCATGTTCCTTGGTATGACCGAAGGTTGGTTTACAGGCGCAAAACTATCTACTTTTTTTAACCAAAACATAGAAGACTGGAAAAACGCCCGAAAAATAATCAATGGCTTAGACAAATGGGACTTAATAAAAGATTATGCCCTAAAATACTATGCGGCAATAAGTCATACCATTTAAATTCGTTTTTTATTAATGTCTTTTTACCACTAAATTGGATAAAATAAAACTATGAAAAAAACATCTTTTGCATTAATACTGATTTATATACTTTTTACATCCTGTGTGAGTAAAAAAGAATACGCTGCTTTAGAAGCTAGGAATAAGGAAACACAAGATTTATTAAATTCTTCAACTCAAAATCTAAATAAAATCTTTTACGAAAAAGAAAATATTTCATTAGAAAACCAACGCCTTTTAATAGAAAATGAATCTCTAAAAAAAACAAATGAGGAATTAAAAAATCGTATTGAGAATAGTACAAGTTCTCCAATAGAACAATTAATAGAATTCTGCTGCTCAAATCATAATCCGGGCCATTGTGCAACTAATATGCAAGAAATGAAAAAATTATGTTCTGAATATAAATGCATTTTTAAATAAAAAAACATGATAAAAACGACGATTATAACAATATTATTTTTTGGAGCTTTATATTTTGGCTCAGGCGGTTTTATAGTACTTGATAATGAACAACAATATGAAAAAGCTTTAACACTTCAAAAAAAAGAAATATTGTATAAAAATATAAGGTTTTACAACAAAGAAGTAATGGAATCAGCAAAACAACAAGATTTAATACTAGATTTCTATCCTTATTATGATAGATTACCATCTGCATTGAACTTTATTATAACAGCAATTTGCTTTGGCATAATTGGATCCATTGGGAAAATAATAAATGATTCAATAAAAAATGAAACATTATTGCACAAAAAAACAAATCTCCTTTTAATACCCTGTCAGGGAGGCATAATTGGTTTGATCATTTTAGGAGTTTCTTATACCATTCCAGTGATCTTGACAAGCGAAAATGTGACCTTAAAACCTATAACTGTAGTTTTTTTATCCTTATTTAGTGGAATTTTTTATGAGAATTTTTATCAATGGTTTTTAAAGAATCTAAATGATAATGTCTTTAAACAATAATATAAAAAGTTTATAAAATAGACAGACTAATAAGAATCACTTAATAATTTATAAAACGATCAAAATACCAAATAAAAATCCCGATAGTTTCTTCGTCTAAGAAACTATCGGGATTACATTCTATAATTAAGAACTAGCTATTCAGAAACATTTTGAAACTTTGTTCTCTTGCTTCCTTCATACATTTCGTATTTGACCAATCGGGCTTCGATGCTTCCATTGTAAAGTTTGATTTTTCGCGAAGGTTTTAATCCCACGAATTTCAAGGCTTCCAGATTTCCAGTGATAAACCAGGCATTTGTTCCTGGGTAATTTTTCTTGAGTGTGTCTCCAATATTTTTATAGAATTCTTCAGTGCGAATATCCAATCGCTCATCATATGGTGGATTGAAAACAATATGTAATTTACCCTGTGAGGTTTTCTCAGTATCAAAAAAGTTTTGCTCCTCAATCTTTACATACTCATCCAGATTGGCATTTCTCATATTGTCCTTGGCTTTTTGAACCGCAGATGGAGCTTTGTCATAACCTTTTATAGTGTAGTGAAACTCGCGAACTTTTTTCATCAGGGAATCCATAATTTGATCAAACAATTGATTGTCCCAATCATTCCATTTCTCGAAAGCGAATTCCCTACGGTTGATATTCGCAGGAATATTGCAAGCAATCATCGCCGCTTCGGCTAAAAATGTCCCCGAACCACACATTGGGTCAAGGAAATCACATTGTCCATCCCAACCCGAAAGCAGTAAAATACCAGCTGCCAAAACCTCATTTATTGGTGCAATGTTAGTCGCAGTCCTATAACCTCGTTGGTGCAATGAATTACCAGAGGTGTCCAAAGCTACCGAAACTTGGTCTTTATCAATATGAATATTTATTTTTAAGTCCGGAAAAGCTTTATCAATACTTGGACGCTGACCTGTTCTTTCACGAAACTGGTCCACGATTGCATCTTTACACTTTTGAGAAACAAACTCTGTATGATTAAAATAGGTAGAATGAACTGTGGTATCAATCACAAAAGTCTGATTGGCATTGATATATTTTGACCAATTCGTCCCTCGAATTCCTCTGTATAACTCTTTTTCATCCCTCGCCTTAAAAGAATAAATGGGTTTTAAAATCTTCAAAGCCGTGCGTAAAGACAAATTTGCCTTATACATAAATCCTTTATCTCCCTTAAAACTCACCATTCTCACCCCCTGCTCCACATCCTGCGCACCAAGCATTTGTAGTTCTTTTGCCAATATTTCTTCAAAACCAAAAAAGGTTTTGGCAATCATCTTAAAATTCTCCATAGCCGCCTAACCTCCCAAATGGAGGAATTGTTATCATTAATATTCGGCAAAAATACACTAAATTTGCGGGACTCAAATTAAATGAAAAAGAATAAATGTCTGATTCTGCACATAACAAAACACAAAATCAAAATTATAATCCTGAAAACTGGTTTGCTTCTTGGTTCGACAGTCCTTATTACCATATCCTTTACAAAGAAAGAAATTACAGGGAAGCACAGTTGTTTATGGACAACCTTACCCATTACCTCAATTTGCCTGAGAAAGCCAAAGTACTTGACCTCGCTTGCGGTAAAGGCCGACATGCTATTTATCTAAACCAATTAGGCTTTAATGTTATAGGTGCCGATTTATCAGAAAATAGTATTGCAGAAGCCAATCGAAATCAGAATGCAACGCTACATTTTCAGGTTCACGACATGCGTGAAAAATTTGATGATAAATTTGACGCCATTTTCAATTTGTTTACCAGTTTTGGTTATTTCGAAAAAGATGAGGACAACTTAACTACATTAAAAGCCATCAAAGAAAGCCTGACCGAATACGGTTTTGCCGTAATCGATTTTATGAATGTAACCAATGTTTTAAATAATCTGGTTCCCGAAGAAGTTAAACATGTTGATGGAATCGATTTCCATATCAAACGCTACCTCAAAGATGGTCATATTTTCAAAGAAATTGACTTTGAAGACCAAGGACACAACTATCATTTTACCGAAAAAGTAAAAGCCTTAACCCTTAAAGATTTTGAAGAAATGATGGAAGAAGCTGGAATCTTTTTGTTGGATATTTTTGGCGATTATAAACTGAGAAAATTCCACAAAACAGAAAGCGAAAGATTGATTATGATTTTTAAATAGGCATCAAAAGTTTAAACGATTAAAAAACATGAATTACTTATTACCTCTATTTTCAGTACTTCTTGGATATTTCATAGCTTTATTTCTAAAGCCAAAAAACAAAACCACTCTTAAACTATTATTGGCGTTTAGTGGTTCGTTTTTGCTTTCGCTTACCGTAATGCACCTACTTCCTGAAGTATATGAAAGCAAAAACCACAACATTGGAATTTTTATAATGTTGGGGATTTTGTTCCAAATCATATTAGAATTTTTTTCCAAAGGAGCCGAGCACGGTCATGTACATGGCCATTCCAAAATGTACCAAATCCCTTGGTTATTGTTCATCAGCCTTTGCATTCATGCCTTTTTAGAAGGTTTTCCTGTAAGCCATCACCATGATTTGGCAATCGGAATAGCAATTCACCATTTACCTATTGCCATTATTTTGACTTCCTTCTTCATTAGTTCTAGTCTTAATAAACATGCAATTTTTTTATTTATGATCACTTTTGCGGTCATGACACCACTGGGAACTTTAGTATCAGACATTCTTCCTCAATTAAATGATTATTATTCCGAGATTACAGCTGTAGTAATAGGTATTTTGTTCCATATTTCATCAACTATCATTTTTGAAAGCAGCGAAGGGCACAAATTCAATATAGCCAAAGTTTCGATGATTGTAATTGGAATTTTCTTGGCCTATTTGATATAAGCTCTCCTTTGTTTCCTCATATAGAACTAGATTTTAACCTTTTATCCCTTTCTCCAATTTCAAATTAATGCATTATTAATTTAAATAATTTGCATTATTAAAAACATTACTGTTAATTTGCTGTATAAAAAATTAGGAAATTACTGCCTTTAAAAAATTGTAAAATCCTAATAAACTCACAGAAAAACAATGATAGAAAATTACCCGAAAATCTTTTTACATGTTTAATTTTTTCAAAAAGAAGCCTAAAGAATATACCAAAATTGAAAATCACATTTTTGGGATTATTACTGAGCTATTAAAAATTAGCGCAACAGATATCAATTGTGATGAATTAGGTGGGAAATATTATTTAAGCAACGAAGAGCAACATTTTAGAGTTACGATTTTCAGCAATGATTCGGTCATACGAATGACCAATACACGGGATTCTGTTGCCGAGAAATACGATAAAATTTTCGTTGAAAATGTCTTAAGAGCTGTAAAAGAAGAAAAACACCGCAGAATGGAATTGGTTTGTGATTCAATTACCAATAGTATCGAAAAAATGGCAGAACGCCTACATAACAAGCTTATTGAATCGAATGAGGAGGAAGAAGCAAAAGAAGACAATAGCAAAAGCGAAGAAGACACATTTCTAAAAAGTGTGTAATACAAATAGTAAAGATTGACTTTTTGATAAAAGTAGATCTTTTTTTAATCAAATTTCAAGAAAGCCACAACACTTTTTCTAAAATAAAATATTCATTTTATTGCAGTTTTTTTTCATTTAACACAGAATAGATAAGTTTTAAAATTCCCTAACTTTACCGACACACAAAAAGTTGCCAATTTTAAAACAGAACAATGACTTTCACAAAAACTACTGAACAATCTTCCAAATACGAACATTTAGAAAAAATGTCTGTTCAGGAATTACTTTTCAATATCAATAACGAAGACAAAACAGTACCTCTCGCTGTCGAAAAGGCCTTGCCACAAATAGAGGCACTGGTAACCGAAATCGTTGCCAAAATGAAACTCGGCGGACGGTTATTTTACATCGGAGCGGGAACTTCTGGACGTTTAGGCGTTGTCGATGCATCCGAATGTCCTCCCACTTTTGGCGTTCCTTTCGATTTGGTTGTCGGGATCATCGCCGGTGGAGACAAAGCCATTCGTAGAGCCGTAGAAAACGCTGAAGATAATGCTACTCAAGCTTGGGCAGACTTACAGGAATTCAATATCAATGCAAAGGACGTGGTTATAGGTATTGCTGCCTCTGGAACCACACCTTATGTTATTGGCGGTTTACAAGCGTGTAATGACAAAAACATCAGCACCGGAAGTATTTCCTGTAATGCCGGAAGTCCGCTTTCGCAAACAGCTAAATTCCCAATTGAAGTCATCGTTGGTCCTGAATTTGTAACGGGAAGCTCCAGAATGAAAGCCGGAACTGCACAAAAATTGGTACTTAATATGATTTCGACTGCGACCATGATTCAGCTAGGAAAAGTAAAAGGAAACAAAATGGTCGATATGCAATTGAGCAATAATAAACTGGTTGACCGCGGCATAAAAATGATTATGGGAGAAATTCCTGTGACTTATGAAAAAGCCGCTGAATTACTAAAAGCAAACGGAAGCGTTAGAAAAGCAGTTGATTTTTACAACAAACAGTAAATCAATTAAAGCAAAAAATTAAAAACTAAGTCCAAATGGCAAATAAAGATCTCATGGCAAAAGGCATAAAATACATAGCTGGTGCTATCCCGCTAATGTTTATAGGCCCTACCATAATTTACAATGCATTTATGAACCAACATACCAATTGGCATTATTTGGTTTTAATTATTGGAATCATCCTTTGTGCTGTATCAATGTATTTAATGTTCTCAGGTTTAAAAATAATAATGAAAGGCATATTTAACGACTAATGGAAGATTTCATTCACGTTCAAAAAACATTCGACAAAGTCATTTATATTGGCAAAAAAGTCAACAACCGCGAATTTGAAGATTGCACTTTCAAAAATTGCGATTTCTCCAATAGTGATTTCTCCAACACAACATTTATGGATTGTGAATTTATTGACTGCAATTTATCGATGATTCAGTTGGGCAATACCAGCATGAAAACGGTAAATTTCAGAAATTGTAAACTCTTGGGAATTGCTTTTCATACCTGCGAAGATTTTTTATTCAGTGTTCAGTTTCAGGATTCTGTTTTGGATTATTGTTCGTTTGCCAATAAAAAAATGCCCAAAACCAAATTCAATTCGTGCTCGATGAAAGAAGTTTCTTTTATTGGGACTAATTTGACTCAATCAGTTTTTGAAAACTGTAATTTGGACAATGCCATTTTTAACGACACCATTTTGGCTGGAGCCAATTTTACAACTGCATATAACTATAAGATTGATCCCGAATTCAACCCAATGAAGAAAGCCAAATTTTCCAGTCAGGGAATTGCCGGCCTATTAGATAAATACGATATTAAAATTGAGTAATCATGAATGCGACTACTTCCTACCTTGAAAGCGTAAAAAAACAGTTTCTCTACTATAAAATGCTTGGAGAAAAAGCGATGGAACAACTAGAACCAGAACAACTTTTTGTATCTGTAAATGAAGACACCAATAGCATTGCGGTGATTGTAAAACATATTTCCGGGAATATGCTGTCGCGTTGGACTGATTTCCTTACTACCGATGGAGAAAAAGAAACGAGAAACAGAGATAGCGAATTTGAAAACGACTTGCAGACAAAAGAACAAGTTTTGACTGTTTGGAATGCGGGCTGGGATTGTTTTTTTTCAGCTCTGAACAGCTTAAAACCTGAACAACTTTCTCAAATTATTTATATCAGAAATGAAGGCCATACTGTTATTGAAGCCATCAACAGACAATTGGCGCACTATCCGTATCATATTGGTCAAATTGTTTTTTATGCTAAACAATTAAAAAAAGAGGAATGGAATAGCCTTTCGATTCCCAAAAATAAATCGGCCAATTACAACGCCGATAAATTTGCACAAGAAAAATCAATTAGAAATTTTACCGAAGAAGAATTTAGAAGAATGAAATAGAGTATAAAAATCAATGGCAATATCAATGATAACCCTAAATTTAAAACTTTTAAACCTTTAAACTTTTAAACTTAAATGCCCCAGATGGAAGTGAAAACCCCGCAGTCTGGTTGACTTAAATTTTTTGTGTTTGCAAAGCGACTAAAAGAAGCTCTTGCAAACACTTAAAAATTGTGTCAACGAGACGAGGAGTTGAAACGGACAGCTGGATTAGGCCCAAATAAAAAACGAAATACACCAAATAAATGAAAAGAATTGTACTGCTTGCTCCCCTATTGCTTTTGATGTCCTGCTATAATGCGGAACGCAACTGCGCCAATTTTAAAACCGGGAAATTTAAATTTGATTACGAAATTAACGGCGTTAAAAAAACTACGGTCTTTGAGCGAAATGACAGTATTGAAATTGAGACTTTTGAGGGAAAAACGGATACTTCTACGATTCGCTGGGTGAATGATTGTGAATATGTTTTGCAGAAAAAACACCCGAAAAACAAGGCCGAAGAGAAAGCTATCGACATGAAAATTTTGACTACTTCAAAAAATTCCTATACCTTTGAATTTGGAATGGTTGGTATTGCTACCAAACAAAAAGGAACAGTAATCAAGATTTCAGACTAAAGTTTTTGTTTACTATTCACACTGCAAAAAATCATAATTTTAACCCCCATAAATATTTAGAATGGAAGTTTTTTTGAATCCCGACGCATGGATTGCCCTATTAACATTGACTTTTCTTGAAATTGTTTTGGGTATAGACAATATCATTTTCATCTCTATTGCAACAGGAAAATTACCCATTGAAGACCGTAAAAAAGCAACCAAAATAGGAATGTTTTTGGCCATGTTTATGCGAATAGCGCTTTTGTTTGGAATTAATTTTTTAATCCAGATGAAAAAGCCGTGGTTTACGATTGACTTGAGCTGGCTACACGCCGGAGTTACGGGACAAAGTATTATTTTACTATTGGGAGGCTTATTCCTGATTTATAAAAGTACTAATGAAATTAGAGAGAAAGTAGATGACAGAGGACACGAAGAAAAAGAATTGGGTAAAGCCGCAAAGAAGTCTTTTCAGAGTGTTATTTTGCAAATAATAATGATCGATTTGGTTTTCTCATTTGACAGTATTCTAACAGCTGTGGGAATGACAAATGGTGTTCAAGGCGCTTTAATCATTATGATTACTGCGGTAGTTATATCTGTTTTAATCATGATGCAGTTTGCAGTTCCTGTGGGGAATTTTGTAAACCGACACCCATCGATACAAATTCTGGGGTTGTCCTTTTTAATTTTGATAGGATTCATGCTATTGACTGAAAGTGCTCATTTGGCCAATGCCCTTATTTTTGGAAGTCATGTAACTCCGGTTCCAAAAGGATATTTATATTTCGCTATTTCCTTTTCTTTATTCGTGGAAATAATAAATATGAAAGTAACTAAATCAAAAAAATAAAACAAGAGCACAGCTACCCAAAAGGAGCTGTGTTTTTGTTTATAAAATAAGTTTCAAAATAGTACCGATGAAAAATACCATTTCACATAGAGTTGCCGATTTTTTAAAGAACTTCCCTCCTTTTACCTTTTTAAATCAAAAAGATATTGAGCTTCTGTCGGAACAAATATCTATTATTTATAAAGAAAAAGACAGTGTGATTTTTGCCGAAAATGAAGAAACCCACAGTTCTTTTTATGTGGTTCACAAAGGAGCTATTGCACTTAGAAAAGGTTCTAAAAATGAAATCATTGATATGTGTGATGAAGGAGATATCTTTGGTTTGAGACCACTTATCGCAAATGAAAATTACAAAATGGAAGCTAGAGCCTATGAGGAAACCATACTTTACGCTGTTCCGATTACTATTTTCAGACCTTATGCATTACAAAACGAATCGGTTGGGAATTTCTTGATACAAAGTTTTGCATCAAACACCCAAAATCCTTACTCTCAAAGCCACAGAGGTAAATTATATGGCGATAATCCTGGAGAAGATAATTTTAATCCTGACGCCAAATTATTTGACATTCATCCAGCAAAATATTCTAAAAAAATAGTTACCTGTTCGGCCATAACTACTGCAAAAGAAATTGCAGAGAAAATGATTAAAAAAAATGTCGGAGCCGTACTTGTTGTAGAAGAGAACAAACTCCCAATTGGGATTATTACCGATAAGGATTTGAGAAATAAAATTGTAACCGGTGAATATCCTATCACCACACCGGCATCGGTAATAATGACAAGTCCGGTTATTACCTATTCCAAAAAATTGACCATAACTCAAGCACAAATGGCGATGATGAAAAGCAACATCAGTCATATATGTCTTACTAAAGATGGTACACCAAACACAAAAGCAATAGGAATTATTTCCAAACAAGATGTTATGGTTTCCCTGGGAAATAATCCATCTGTATTGATAAAAGCTATAAAAAGAGCAAAAAAAGTTAAAGAAATTAAACCCGTGCGAGTTAGCATCATGCAATTATTACAAGGCTATATCGACCAAAAAATCCCTATTGAGCTTACTTCCAAAATCATAACCGAATTGAATGATGCCTGTATTCAGCAAGTCATCGCCATTTCACTGAAAAAGATGCTTACACCACCGCCGGTAAAATTTGCATGGTTAGCAATGGGAAGCCAAGGACGTAGCGAGCAATTATTACAGACCGACCAAGACAATGCATTGGTTTATGAGGATGTAGCAGAAGAATTAAAAGAAAAGACTAAAAATTACTTCTTAGAGCTGGCAACACATGTAAACAAAGGATTATTAGAAATTGGTTATGATTATTGCCCTGCCGAAATGATGGCATCTAATCCGAAGTGGTGCTTAAGCCTTGAAGAATGGAAAAATCTAGTCCATAAATGGATTACCGATACCGGAAAAGACGAAGTCTTGCTTTCATTCATATTCTTTGATTATAGTCTTTCCTATGGAGACAGTGAAATAGTAAATAACTTATCCGATTTTATTCTGGATGACATAAAAGCAAATCCTGTCTTTTATATTCATTTGGTAAGTGGTGCTTTGCAAAGTCCTTCTCCAACAGGTTTTTTCCGAGGATTTTTATTAGAACAAGACGGGGCAAACAAAGATACATTTGACCTAAAAAGAAGAGCATTAATGCCTTTGAGCGATGCTGCAAGGGTATTAATTCTGTCACACTCCGTAAAATCAATCAGCAATACTCCCGAGCGTTTTGAGAAATTAGCCGAACTTGAACCACACAACAGGGAATTATATTTGGCCTGTTCGCATTCATACAGAACACTTCTAAGATTTAGAACCAAACAAGGACTTTTGCATAATGATTCAGGACAATATATCGCTTTGGGAGATCTTACAAAGCTGGAAAAAATAAAGCTAAAGAGTGCCTTTAAAACCATCAAAGAGATTCAAGAAATTATCAGCATCCGATTTAATTCATCAAATATATTGTAATGAGTAACTTTTTTGAAAAAAGCAAAACAAGAATATTTGATTTTTTTAAAATTCAGAAAAAATCAATAGACGAATCACTACTTAAAAGTGTTGATGATACTCGTTTTGTTGTTTTAGACACTGAAACTACAGGTTTTGACTTTGACAATGACCGAATACTTTGCATAGGAGCTGTCAGCTTGCAAAACGGTGTAATTTCGATCCCAGACAGTTTTGAAATTTATATCCATCAAGAATATTACGATAAAACCAGCGCTAAAATACATGGAATTCTGAAAGATTGGGTTATGGATAAACCCGATGAACTTGAAGCGCTACAACAATTCTTGGCTTTTTTGGGAGATTCTATTATCGTTGCCCATCACACTATTTTTGATATCACGATGATAAATCGTGCTTTGGAACGAAATGGTCTGCCACAATTAACCAACAAAACATTGGATACAGCTTTTCTTTACAAAAAAACACTCATTATGTCCAATCTTTTGGAGCGAAAAGAAAAATATGCTTTGGATGATTTGGCTGATAAATTTGACATCTCCAAAAAAGACCGCCACACCGCAATGGGAGACGCATACATCACAGCAATCGCCTTTCTGAAAATTGTAAAAAAATTAAAAGGATTAAAAGATAAAAAAATATTCACCTTGAATGATTTGTTTAAATATTGAAACCGATAGTGAGTAAGTCTGAGTAATAAAAATAGTCTTCAAAAAAGACTTCAGTATACGATATTTCAATCTGATCGTTTTAAAATATCAAATATTAAAGTTGTTAATCCTCCCCTTTGTTGTAAATCAAAATAAAAAAGCCAAATCTTTTTAAGCTTTAAAACTAAAAATTTAACAAAAACAAACTGCAATAATAATAGTTCTGTTTGCCAAAAATTTTATGTTGGACACTCCAATAATAATATCAAACTTCAAATTAATTATACCTTACAGATTTTATAAATATATTATAACATCAAAATATTTTTTTTATTCCAAAAGTCATTTTTTATATAAGTTTATATACCTATATTTGCAATATCCGTGTGCGCACACGTAAAATAATATTATCACAACAGAATAAAATATATAAGTAAAACTAAAAAAAAGATATTATTAATCTATTTTTACGTCATCGGTTTAGTATTTATCATCCAAAAATGGGATAATATTGCAGATTAAGCAATTATAAGTATAAAAAAGTTTCAGTAGTCAAAAAAAAGGGTCAAAAAATAGGAATTAAAAAAATTAATCTTACTTTTGTGTAATCGATTACATAGTGATTTAAATTAAAAAATATCCTGATTTTAAAAAAATACCGAACACATATACACACTAAAACATTTTAAATTAAAATTTATGGGACATCAACTTGAGGGAAAAAGGACAAATTACCGTTGGACAATCGCTTCACTATTACTTTTTGCAACAACTATAAATTACATGGACAGAAATGTAATTGGCTATCTTAAAGATTACTTCTGTTCAACCGACGGATTTGGCTGGTCAGCTACTGATTTTTCTCTTTTGACAGCCGTTTTTACAGCTTTCTACGCAGGTTTTACTTTGTTTGCAGGATTCATCATTGACAAAATTGGTACTAAAATAGGATTGGCCGCTTCTTTAATTGGCTGGTCCACTTTTGGAATTTTAAGTGCCTTTATGGGCAAAGGTTTAACAAGTCATATGTTCGCCAGAGGACTTTTTGGAGCAGGAGAAGCAGGAAACTTTCCGTCATCTATCAAAACAGTTGCAGAATGGTTTCCTAAAAAAGAGCGTGCATTAGCTACTGGTATTTTTAACTCTGGTTCTAATGTTGGGGCAATGATTTGTGCCTTAATCATACCTGTTATACTTGCTGCATGGAACCCAACTGAAGGGAATGAACTTTTCCTAGGTGTTTTTCACGGTTGGCAAATGGCCTTCATTATTACAGGTCTAGTTGGTTTTCTTTGGCTGATTTTCTGGAGTAAATTATACTCTTCCCCTAAACATATGTTGGAGAACGGTAAAATTAATCAAGAAGAATACGATTACATTCACAGTGACGACGAAGAAGTAGTTGCTACGACAACCGAAGAAGTTAAAGTTCCTTGGTACAAAATGCTTACTTACAGACAAACTTGGTCTTTTGTTGTTGGTAAATTTATGACTGATGGTATTTGGTGGTTCCTTTTATTCTGGTTACCAACTTACATCAAACAACAATTTTGTGTTGGAATGGATGCTGTTGAAACCAAACACACTGTTATGATCTCAACTTTTATCGTGTATGGAATTGCAATCGTTGGTTCTGTATACGGAGGTTCTATTCCTATGTCATTCATGAACAAAGGATGGGAAACGTATCGCGCACGTATGACTGCTCTTTTGATTATTGCTTTTTTACCTTTGTCGTTGATTAGTACGCAATACGTTGCTGCTGGTTGGGGAATTGTTGCAGCAATTGCAATCATTAGTATTGGAGGAGCTTCACACCAAGCTTGGTCAGCCAATTTATTCACCACTGTTTCGGATATGTTCCCTAAAAAAGCAGTTGGTTCTGTTACAGGAATAGGTGCTGCCGCCGGAGGATTAGGAGGAGTTTTGGTCCAATTATTGGCTGGAGGCCTAGAAGACCATTTCCGTATCAAAGGAGTTATGGAAGCTAGCAAAGCTGGGTTAATCAAAGCAACAAATGACATTCCTCTTGAAACAGTAAAATTAGACAACCTTAAAGAAGTATTAGTTGACCCGAATATGATGGAACAAGCTTCGCATTTTATTTCATCAAACATTTCTACAGCTTACGGAATCATGTTCACGGTTTGTGCTTTCTCCTACCTAATTGCATGGGGAATAATGAAACTTTTAGTTCCAAAACACAGTCCGATAACTTCATTATAAACCTAAAACAAAGTTTATCAAAAAAATAGCAATATGATGTTGCTGTTTTTTAAAAAATAAAAATTACTTTTGTGCAATCGATTACATTAATTCTTTAGCCATGACAAAATACAGTTCAAGATACGCTTCCAGCCCACAGGCAGTAAAGCAATATGACACTAAACAATTAAGAGAAGAATTCTTAATTGACAATTTAATGCAAGAAGGAGAAATAACCTTCACCTACTCACACTACGATCGTTACATTGCAGGATCAGCAACTCCGATCACCCCTTTAACTCTTGAAACAATCGATCCTTTAAAATCTACTTACTTTTTAGAAAGAAGAGAAATGGGGATTATCAATGTGGGAGGAAATGGTACTGTTGTAGTTGAAGGAACTGAATATCCTTTAGGTTTCAAAGACGCATTATACATTGGAAGTGGAAACAAAGAAGTAATCTTTAAAAGTGATGACTCTAAAAATCCGGCAAAATTCTATATAAACTCTGCACCTGCACACAAAAACTATCCAACCAAAAAAGTAAGTTTGGCAGAAGCCAATAAACTACACTTGGGTACAATGGAAACAGCCAATCATCGTACGGTAAACCAAATGATTATAGGTGGAATAGTTACTACTTGTCAGTTGCAAATGGGTATGACCGAATTAAAACCGGGAAGCGTTTGGAACACCATGCCAGCTCATGTACACGACCGCAGAATGGAAGTTTACTTTTACATGGACATTCCAGAAAACCAAGCCGTTTGTCACTTCATGGGTGAGCCACAAGAAACAAGACACATTTGGATGAACAATCACCAAGCTGTAATTTCTCCACCATGGTCTATCCACTCAGGAGCCGGAACCAGTAATTATACATTTATCTGGGGAATGGCAGGTGAAAACCTAGATTATGCAGATATGGATGTTTGTAAAATAACCGATTTAAGATAATTAATAACTAACTATTAAATAAAATTTTATGTCAATCAACCTTTTTGATTTAACAGGGAAAACGGCACTTATTACTGGAGGAGTTCATGGTCTGGGAATGTCTATGGCTAAAGGAATTGGACATGCTGGAGCTAAAATTGTAGTAAACGACCTTTCGCAAGAAAACATTGATAAAGCTATCGCAGAATACAAATCAGTTGGAATTGAAGCTTACGGATATGTATTTGACGTAACAGATGAAGCTGCTGTAATAGCTGCCATTAACAAAATAGAAGCTGAAGTTGCTCCAATCGATATTTTGATCAACAATGCAGGAATCATCAAAAGAACTCCAATCATTGAAATGGAAGTTAAAGATTTCGCACAAGTAATAAATGTGGACTTAATCAGCCCTTTTATTGTTTCTAAAACTGTTGCCAAAGGTATGATTGAGCGTGGTGGAGGAAAAATCATCAACATTTGTTCAATGATGAGTGAATTAGGTAGAGACTCTGTAAGTGCTTACGCTGCCGCAAAAGGAGGTTTGAAAATGTTGACCAAAAATATGGCTACAGAGTGGGCTAAATTTAACATCCAAACGAACGGTATTGGGCCAGGTTATTTTGCTACCAGTCAAACTGCTCCAATTAGAGTAGATGGACATCCATTCAACGAGTTCATTATCAGCAGAACACCTGCAAATCGTTGGGGAGACCCAGAAGATTTACAAGGTGCTGCTATCTTCTTATCATCAAAAGCAAGTGATTTTGTAAACGGACACATCCTTTATGTTGATGGTGGAATCCTTGCTACAATTGGAAAACCTTCTAACGAATAATAACGATTTAATAAAATTATAATGAGTACAACATTCATACACGATAATTTTTTATTAGAAAATAAATACGCTGAGGAATTATACCACAACTATTCTAAAAATCAGCCTATTATTGATTATCACAATCATTTAAACCCACAATTTATTGCTGAAGATAAAATCTTTAACAATATTACAAATGTGTGGATAAACGGAGACCACTACAAATGGCGTGCAATGCGTACATTGGGAGTAAACGAACAATTTATTACAGGAAACGGTTCTGATAAAGACAAATTCTTGAATTGGGCAAAAACAGTTCCTTACACGATGCGTAATCCTTTGTATCACTGGACGCATTTAGAATTGGCCCGTTATTTTGACATTTACGATTTATTAAACGAAAAATCTGCTGAGAAAATTTACGAAGAAGCTTCTGCTAAAATAAATTCTCCTGAATACAGCACTCGCAATTTGCTTCGCAAAGTAAATGCTGAGTTTGTTTGTACAACCGAAGATCCAATTGATACTTTAGATTTTCACGAACAAATTCTAAAAAGTGACTACGAAATAAAAGTAGGTACTGCCTTTAGACCTGACAAAGCCATCCTTATTTCGAATGACGGCTACAACGAATACGTTGATAAATTAGCAGAAAAATCAGGAATTACAATCAATACTTATGCTGATTTACAATCGGCTTTGAGAAACAGAATCGAATTTTTTGACAAAAACGGTTGCAAACTATGTGATCACGGTTTGGATCAAGTTTATTTTGAAAAATATACTGAAAGCGAAGTAAGCGCTATCTTCAAAAAGAAAAGAGAGAACGGAGTATTGAGTAACGAAGAAGCATTGAAATTCCAAAGTGCCGTATTGTTCTTCTTATTTGAAACTTACCACGAATTTGGATGGGTACAACAGCTACACTTAGGTGCATTGAGAAACAACAATGCACGTATGCACCGAATTTTAGGACCTGACACAGGATGGGATTCTATTGGAGACTATCCACAAGCACAAAAATTATCCGGTTTCCTAAATGCATTGGACAGTAAAGATAAATTGGCTAAAACAATTATTTACAACCTAAATCCTGCCGACAACGAAGTAATGGCTACCATGATTGGCAACTTTAATGACGGAAGTGTGAAAGGTAAAGTTCAATTTGGTTCTGGATGGTGGTTTTTGGATCAAAAAGACGGAATGACCAAACAATTGAATGCCCTTTCAAATATGGGATTAATCAGTTGTTTTATCGGAATGTTGACTGATTCAAGAAGCTTTTTATCTTTCCCAAGACATGAATACTTCAGACGTATTCTTTGTAACCTTTTGGGAGATGAAATAAAAAGAGGTGAACTTCCTAATGATATGGAATGGATTGGAAAAATGGTTTCCGATATCAGTTATAACAATGCTAAAGAATATTTTAAATTCTAAATAGTTATAAATCAAACAAACTACCAATCAATTAAAATTTTTGGTTTGAAAAAAGTTGTTACTTTTGGAGAAATCTTACTAAGACTTTCCCCACCAAGTCATTTAAGGCTTACTCAGGCGACGTCTTTTGATTTGTATTTTGGCTGTGCCGAAGCAAATGTTGCTGCTTCATTGTCAAAATTCGGACTTCCTGTTAAATTTATAACAGCAGTTCCTCCTAATGAACTAGGAGAATCGTCACTGAGTATGCTACGTTCTTTTGCAGTAGAACCTATTGCTTTGATTCAAGGCAAAAGGCTAGGAATCTATTATTTTGAACAAGGAGCATCCGAAAGACCAGGAAAAGTAGTCTATGACAGAGAAGATTCTTCGTTTTCAACCTTACGAAAAGGAATGATTGATTGGGAAACAATTTTCAGTGATGCCGATTGGTTTCATTGGTCAGGAATCACCCCTTCCCTATCACTTGAACTGGCTGAGTTGTGCGAAGAAGCGCTACTTGTAGCCTCTCGAATGGGATTGACTATATCTGCCGATTTAAATTACAGGCCTACTTTATGGAAATACGGAAAAAACGCCAATGAAGTAATGCCAAATTTGGTAAAACACTGTGATTTATTATTAGGAGGCGTGGATGAATCCGAAAAAGTTTTAGGTGTTCCAAAAAATGATTCAGACGGCGAAGACATTGTTTTTGCCAACTGGATGAAAGCCTTTCCTAAACTAAAAAACATAGTATCTACGCATCGAATGGATGCTAATGCTTCATCTAACGGCATTAGTGCTTCATTATGGAACGGAGACGTTTTATTGAATTCAAGAAGATACAATATCTCTCATATCATTGATAGAATTGGTGCCGGAGATGCATTCATGGCCGGAATCATTTACGGATTAATTACTTGGCCCGAAGATCATCAAACTGCCCTTGAATTTGCAGTTGCGGCTACTTGTTTGAAACACTCCATCTCTGGAGATATTAACTTGGCTACCGTCAATGAAATTAAAGCGTTAATGGGAGGCGCAGGCGGAGGAAGAGTTTCTAGATAAAATAAAAATAATTTAAATAACTAATATAAACTGAATAAAAATGGGAAAAAGAGTAGTAACGTTTGGTGAGATAATGTTAAGATTAGCACCACAAGGATTTTTAAGATTTTCACAAGCAGACAATTTTGAAGTTGTATATGGTGGTGGAGAATCTAACGTAGCTGTTTCACTTGCAAACTATGGAATTCCAGTTGATTTTGTAACACGTTTACCAAAAAATGATATCGGTGAATGTGCAATGATGGAAATGCGCAAAAGAGGAGTTGGAGTAGATAATATCGTTTGGGGTGGTGAGCGTTTAGGGATTTATTTCCTTGAAACAGGAGCTGTAAGCAGAGGAAGTAAAGTGGTTTATGATAGATCACACTCTTCTATGTCTGAAATCCAACCAGGTATGGTAAATTGGGAAAAAGTTTTTGAAGGTGTTGAGTGGTTCCACTGGACTGGTATTACACCAGCTATTTCTCAAAGTTCTGCTGATGCTTGTTTGGAAGCTGTTAAAGCTGCTAGCAAATTAGGTATCACTATTTCAACAGATTTGAACTACAGAGCCAAACTTTGGAAATACGGTGGAGATCGTGAAAAAATCATGACTGAATTGACTTCTTACTGTGATGTTATCTTAGGAAACGAAGAAGATGCTGAAATGCACTTTGGAATCAAACCAGAAGGAGCTGCTGTTCAAACTCACGGACATGATGTAAAAGCTGAAGCTTTCTTATCTGTTTGTCAACAAATGATGGCTAAATTCCCAAGAGCTAAAAAAGTAATCACTACTTTAAGAGGTTCTATCTCTGCATCTCACAATACTTGGGCTGGAGTTTTATACGATGGAAAACAAATGTTGCAAACTCGTCAATACCAAATTACTGATATCGTTGATAGAGTTGGTGGTGGAGACTCATTCATGGGAGGTTTGATCTACGGATTATTGACTTATCCAGATGACGATCAAAACGCTTTAGATTTTGCTGTTGCTGCATCTTGCTTGAAACACACTATCAAAGGTGACGCTAACTTAGTAACTGTTGATGAAGTAACTAAACTTATGGGTGGTGATGCTTCTGGTAGAGTTGCTAGATAATTAAGAAATCATGATCGTAGATACACTAAAAAACGGATCCCAATACACTAGCTTACATCCTTTATTTGCAAAAGCATTTGATTTCATGAATCAAAATGACATTGCTGCCCTAGAAAACGGAACAATCCAAATCGAGGAAGGTTTAAAAGTAATTGTAAGTACTGCAAACGGAAAAACTAGAGAAACTAGTTTGGCTAAATTTGAATGCCATGATAAAAATATCGACATTCAGGTTTGTGTGAAAGGATTGGAAACCATAGCTTGGAAACCAAGAGAAAAATGCGTTACACCAAATGGAGACTATAATCCAGAGAAAGATGTACGTTTTTTCAATGATACTCCAGATATGGACTTTCAATTAACAGACGGACAGTTTGTGATATTTTATCCAGGAGATGTTCACGCTCCAATGATTGGTGAAGGTGAAATCAAAAAATTGGTATTTAAAGTTAAAATCTAAAAACAATGAGTAAAATTCAAAATGTAACTGATGCAATCGTAAAACAAGGGATGCTTCCTTTGTATTTCAATGCAGATGAGAACGTAACAATTGAAGTATTAAGAGCTATTTACAGAGCTGGAATCAAAGCGGTTGAATATACAAGCCGTGGAGAAACTGCTTTATCTAACTTCACTAAAATGGTTGAAGTTCGTAATGCTGAAATGCCTGATTTATTGTTAGGTATCGGAACTATCAAAAACAAAAAACAAGCTGAAGATTATTTGGCAGTTGGAGCTGATTTCTTTATCAGTCCAGGTTTTGTTCCTGAAGTAGCTGAATTCCTTATCGGTCAAGGAATTTTATACAGCCCAGGTTGTATGACTCCATCTGAAATTATTGCTGCTGAAAATGCAGGAGTAAAATTCATTAAACTTTTCCCTGGAAATATGTTAGGGCCTGAGTTTTTGAGTGGAATAAAAGATATTTTCCCAAATCTTATCTTCATGCCAACAGGTGGTGTAGATACAACTGCTGAAAACATCGGTGGTTGGTTCAAAGCTGGAGTTTCGGCAGTAGGAATGGGAAGTAAATTGATCAGCAAACCATTAATGGCAGACAAAAATTATGCTAAAATTGAAGCTGACACTAAAACTGTTTTGGAATTAATCCAATCAATTAAATAATTTTATTGCTGGCTTTTGGTTTGTACCATTTACAAACTAAAAGCCGGCTTAAAAAAAGCAGTTTCTCAATACTTTTAGATTATTTAAATCTTTTAAACTTGTTGCAACTGTCATAAAAACATCAATTTTAATACAAAATTTTGAAATCATACGTTATTATATCTGTTAAACTATTTTCACTTTATTAATTGAAAAAACAGACAATTATTAATGTAAAATCTACAAATCAAATATTTTGTTTATTACACAATTCTAAATCAGAATTAAAAAGCTTTAGCCTCAATTTCATTTTTATTTTAAAATGAAATTGACTATTTTCAATATCATTTTTTCTATTTTTAACAAAAATAGACACACTAATTGCCGCAATCGTATTTTTTATTATTAATTATTTATTTTTTTTATATCAATTTATTTTTTTTAATGAAAATTAATTTCTACGTTTGTGTAATCGATTACATTAATTTTAAAAAAAACACTTATTAAGTGTAATCATCAGAATACGAGAGAACTAACAAAAATAAGTATCAAATACTTTAAAGATAAAATATTCCAGAAAATACGGGAATCTAAATTGCTTAGCTCTTAAAAGACAAAATATCTGATATTTTAAATATCATCATCATAAAAAGGATTTTAATAAGCGACTAGAATAATAGGAACAAAGAATTCATTCCCAATCCTCATTAAAGTTTGAAAACAGACATTCTTAAAACATCGGTCGCTTATTGTAATTCAAACCAAAAACAAAGAATCCGTAGGATCATTATATAAAAAACATCTTTTTAAAGAACTAAAATGAAAACATTAAATAGAAAAAATACAGGATTAGAAAAACTGAACCCTATTAAAGTGGTACAATTTGGTGAAGGTAACTTTTTAAGAGCTTTCGTTGATTACGCTTTTTACAAACTAAATAAAGAAGTTGATTTCAATGCTGGAATTGCAATGGTTCAACCATTGAAAGACGGTATGGTAAACATGATTAATGACCAAGATGGTCTTTATACTTTGTTTATGAATGGAATTAAAAAAGGAGAGAAAATACAAGATATTGAGTTAATTGACAATGTTGTAAAAGCAATAAATCCTTATACTGATTTTGCTGATTATTTGGCATTAGCCAAAGAAGAAGAACTTCAATTTATTGTTTCAAATACTACTGAAGCTGGAATTGAATTTATCGGAACTGATACTCCGGATATGCAGCCACCTGTATCATTCCCTGCAAAGTTGACTGTATTGTTATATGAAAGATTCAAACATTTCAACGGAGATGCTTCTAAAGCAGTAACTATCATCCCTTGTGAATTGATTGATTATAACTCAGAGACTCTGAAAAAAATCATTTTACAATATGTTGATCTATGGAAATTAGAAGATGCATTCAAAAACTGGGTATCGGATGCTTGTACATACCACAGCACTTTGGTTGACAGAATCGTTCCAGGATATCCAAGAGCTAATATTGAAGAATATAACAGCAAATTAGATTATCAAGATAATTTAATTGTTGCTGCAGAACCATTTTTCCTTTGGGCTATCGAAGGAGGAGATGATTTAAAAGCAAAATTACCATTCGATAAAACAGATTTGAATGTGAAAATTGTTGACGATATACGTCCTTTCAAAATGATTAAAGTTCGTATTCTAAACGGTGCACATACTGCAATGGTACCTTGTTCTCTTTTGTACGGAAACAAATTAGTAATGGAAACTGTTAACGGAGATTTCACAGGGAAATTCGTAGACAACGTTATTGCTGAAATTAGTGAAACGCTTGCTATGGACAAAAATGAAATCACTGCCTATTGTGAAGAGGTAATGGATCGATTCAGAAATCCATTTATCAAGCATGCACTTGCTGATATTGCTTTAAATTCAATCTCAAAATTCAAAGTGAGAGTTTTACCAAGTTTATTAGGTTACTATAATGCTAATAAAAAAGTTTCTACTAATTTGACTTTTTCATTAGCTTGTTTAATCCAATTCTACAAAGGAACTTGGAATAACGAAGCATTACCAGTAAAAGACACTCCAGAACTGGTTGAAGAATTTAAAAACATTTGGCAATTAGGATCTTTAGACTTAGTTGTTGCTAAAACACTGTCTAACACAGACTTCTGGGGTGAAGATTTAACAAAAATTAACGGTTTATCAGAAGCTTTAGTGGTAGCTTTGAGTGAAATTGAGGCCAATGGAATCGAAAAAGGATTCAATAATTTCAGTTCTCAATTCTAATTTAGAATTTTCAAAAAAAACAGTATCATGCAAAAGAAATTAATAAAAGTAAATCCAGCAGATAACGTAATTGTCGCTTTAACCGATTTGGTACAAAACGAACAAATTATGTTTGAAGGAACTACCGTATCACCAACTACTGATGTTAAAGCAAAACATAAAATCACAGAGAAAGATTTTGCAATTGGTGATGAGATAATAATGTATGGCGTTTTGGTAGGAAAAGCTGTAAAGCCTATAAAAAAAGGAGAAGTAATTACCACCGAAAATGTAAAACATCAAAGTGAAAAAGTTTTTGGTAAAAACGGAAATTTAGGTTGGACTCCACCAAATGTAGATCGTTGGAAAGACAAAACTTTCAACGGATATCACCGTGCTGATGGACAAGTGGGAACCAAAAACGTTTGGCTATTTATTCCATTGGTTTTTTGTGAAAATAAAAATATCGAAAAACTGAAAGATATTTTCGAAAACGAATTACTACCAAAAAAAGAAGTTTCATATAAAAATTTGTTACGCTCTTTAATTGAAGAAAAAAGCGTAGAAGAAGTTTCCGATAGATATCGAGACGAAAATCTTTTAGATAATATCGAAGTAAAATTCATCAATCATCAAGGTGGTTGTGGCGGAATTCGACAAGATTCGGAATTGTTGGCAAAACTTTTGGCAGGATATGTGAACAATCCAAATGTTGCCGGTGCAACTATTTTAAGTTTGGGTTGCCAAAATTTGCAAGTAGATATTTTTAAAGCTGCATTGAAATCAATTAGCCCAAATTGTGATAAAGAAATTTTGATCTATGAGCAACAACAAATTGGAACTACCGATCAAATGTTCCAAATGGTGATTAAAGATTCTTATGAAGCCATTAAAAGAGCCAACAAAATTGAACGTAAACCTGCTCCTATTTCAAAATTAAGTATTGGGTTGGAATGTGGTGGATCCGACGGATTTTCAGGAATATCGGCCAATCCAGTATTGGGAGTTGTTTCAGATATTTTCGCAGCTTTGGGAGCCAAATCCATTTTGGCAGAGTTCCCGGAATTATGCGGTGTTGAGCAAGAATTAATGAACCGATGTATTGACGAAGAAAAAGCAGACAAGTTTTTATCCTTGATGAAAGCTTTTGAAAAATCGGTTGTAGATGCAGGTTCAGGATTTGATATGAACCCATCGCCAGGAAATATCAAAGACGGATTAATTACCGACGCTATGAAATCTGCCGGTGCTTCTAAAAAAGGTGGAACTGCACCTATTGTAGATGTTTTAGATTACGGCGAATATATTTCAAAACCAGGTTTAAATCTTCTAAACACACCAGGAAATGACGCCGAATGCACCACAGGACTGGTTGGATCGGGAGCAACAGTTGTTTTATTTACCACAGGTTTAGGAAATCCGATGGGAAATCCGGTAGCACCTGTTGTGAAAATTGCTTCGAACACGGCATTAACCAATAGAATGTCGGATATTATCGATTTCAATGCCGGAACTGTAATTACTGGTGAAAAAAATATTACCGAAGTTGGAGAAGAACTTGTAGATTATATTATAGAATTGGCGAGCGGAAACGTAGAAACAAAAGCAGATCAGTTGAAACAAGATGTATTTATTCCTTGGAAAAGAGGAGTATCATTATAAGAGTTTTTTTGTTTTGAGTTTTTTTAGATTAAAGAAAGAAGCCGTTAGATTAATTTCTAACGGCTTTTTGAATTTTATACTAAACTTGAATTTATTATTATTTTTTGGAGCACAACATTTGTCTTTTTAGGAAGTATCCTCCCGTCTTCCGTTGCAATCTTGCAAGCCAAACCAAGGCTTACAAGGATTTTCACTTCAACCGGGGCTAAAAATCAACATCCTGTTTTCATAAGTATAAACAAAAAACAACGATAGACTTCAGATTGCAATTAATAAATCACTTTTGAATAGGATTCCATCCGTTTAAAATCTTTTCAATCGTATAATCGGAAACTTCCGCATCTGTCAATGTATGCGACCATTTAACTCGAGATGAGTGGGAAGCTCCTTTGCCACTGCTTTTATACTCTGCATAAAATGTAGCTGCTTCCGCTTCGGGTTTGTTCCAATTGTGCCATCCCAATGGATTAATATGCTCACCCATTTCGCATTTGATAAAAACAGTTTTAGCATCATTGCGCCAAGGACGTCCCAAATAAACAGTTCCTTTATCGGCATTGCCAGTTAATTTGCAATTCATAAAAACATATCCGTAGGGCCTATTAATCGTTGTTGAAGCTGCCGTAATATAATATCCCCCCTTTTTTGAAAAGATCTCACAGCACTCGAATAAAACCGTTGATGCGCCAAAAATAAAGTCTGTAGCGCCTTCGATATAGCAATTTTTATAATATTGCCTGCTGTTATCAGAGCGTGTATAAATCGTATCCTGAAATCCTTTAAAAATACAATTATCAAAAAACACTTTGTCTCCATCAATCCTAACAGCAACCGCCTGCCCTACCGCTCCAGCCGAATTTTCAAAAGTAATATTGATTGCTTTAAAACTATCTCCAGTTATCGCAAAACTATAAGAACCAGCCGTACCAATACCCAAACCTCTTGCCCCTTTCTTTGAAGCAAAATCATCATAAGTCAGTATTGTTTTAGTTTTGTCCTCACCTATTAAAGTAATGTTTATTTTGTCTTTTGGCACTTCTATCTTTTCTTTATAGACACCATTTTTAATATAAATCCTTATCTCTTTCTGAGTTAAAAGAGGAACCGAATTTATCGCTTCTTGTACCGTCAAAAAATTCCCTGACCCTTTTGCGTCAACAACAATGTCATATTTTATAGGTTCTTTACTAACCAAACCATTTGATTTTCCAGCCGAACAACTCAACAAGAATATAGATAAAAGCGAAAAACAAAAACGCTGCAATTTCATTTTTTCCATCATAATTAAACAAATAAAAAAACCTGAGTTTGACGAATCCCACTCAGGTTTAAAAATTAAACTTTATAGTTTATGGCAACCAACGTGGATCACCTACTTTGTTGTCAATTAATGTTTGATTTTGCACTTTAAAATTACCATTTACAGCATCAACAAATTGAGGATCTAATTTGGTTAATGTAGTCGAACCATCAACTTTTATAGTCCCATTCACCGTCCATAAGTTAGCTGAATTAAAATAATTATTATTCAAAAATGTTGGAGCTGAAGTATTTGTTTGGTTGCTATAGATTGCTAATGAATTATCCGCAAACAATGTATTTCGAACTATTGATACATTATTTAGAAAACGCAAATACAACATTCTGTTTGTAGCAATAGTCATTCCTTTATTAGAAATAGTACATTTATCAACTAACACATTTGTAGTCAATCCTGTACCTGAATAACCGGCAGCAGCATCCACACGAATAAAATCACGAGCAGTTACACAATTATTAAACGTTGAGTTCGTAAGTGAAATAGTAGCAACATAAGCAAGTCTGAAATCGATAAAATCAGCGCTGCTTGTTGAGAAATTGGTTAAAATGCTGTTATCAATTTTGAATGAATTTACTTTAGAAGCAAAATTTCCATAAATCAAGCGATTACAATCATGAATATTACAACCGGTAATAAGAATGTCACCATAATTTCCGCCTGAACTTGCCGTTACATCAATCTTAATAACATCCGACGATGCAAGCGCAACACCATCTCCTTTTATATCTAAATCCTGTAATTTCAAATCGGTTGCACCAGCGGCAAGATTGAAATTTAGATGCACTTTTGGTTTATCATAACTACGAAGACCATAAATAGAGATCGGTTTGGTTAAAGTTACCACTCCTTTATACACTGTATAATCACCAGGCTCTAAATATAATTTGGCACCCGAAGCAGCATTTGTGATTTTATCATTTAAATCATCAGTTGGGTGAATTAAAATACCATCTCCAATATCTACAGCAGTTTTAAAAGTTTTTGTTCCTCTTAGCTTAGTACCGTTCATTAAACTTGCATTATAAGTCGTTTCGCCAGTTAATCCCGTTACTGTCGCTATTCCACTAGTTTTTTCTGCAGCAGTAATAACGTGATTAATATTTCCCGGAGTCAAAGTAATGTTGGTTACATTACTATTTGGAACCCAACGCAAAACAGCTTTAGTCGCCTGAATATCTCCATCAACAGTCGCCAAGAAAAGTTGTTCACTTAATGTTTGGGCTGTAATCGTAGAATATTTAGAATCATCCAATCCTGTAGAACTAATCGCTTTTACACGAATTGAATAGTTAGTCAAACCTTCTAAAGCTACCGAAACCGGAAGTTCTTTGTCCGTAACATTAATCGTTTTGTAAATAGTTGTAAAATTTGGATCATCAGCACTAAAATCAACTACATAATGATCTGTATTTGCAACAGGAGTCCAACTCAGTGTTACGGTAGTTTGATTAGTCACTTTTGCCGTAAGTCCTATTGGTGAAAAAACTCTATCAGCTCCAATATCAGTTAGCAATGGTACATTATAATCTTCGCAAGAAGTAAAAGCTAAAGCCATTAGCAAAATGGCTAATAATCCCTTTATTATATTATTTTTTTTCATAATCAGAATGAATTATATTATTTATACTTTATCAGGTTATTAATACCCGTAATCATTAACCAATTTCCCGTTACTTCCTTCAATAAACACCTGCCAAATAGGCCAGAATTGTCTTGCGTCAGGATTTACTCCCACTCTGTAAAGTGAATTAACCTTGGCTGCATCCAAAGCTACCCATGTCCAAGCGGTATAAACAGCAGGATCTTGTACTGTAGTTTCACCACGATTTAAACCATAAATCTCTAATGTTTCATTATCTGCTTTGTATTTGAAATATAAAGTAGTTGGAACAGTTGCATATTCACCTGTACGTGAAATCAAATTAGTCATTTTGGTTTTTGCCTCATCTAATTTAATTTTTAGCAAGTTCCAACGAATAAGCGCCATCTTACGATCCATTTCTCCAGTAAATTCAAATTTATTTTCATCCACAAGAGCATTAAACATGGCATCTTTAGTAGTCAAAGCATTTACATAAGCGTCAACTTTTTGAGCCCAAGCAGTAGATGGGAAAGCTCTTTTACGAATTTCTTTCAAGTAAGGAGCAGCTGCGGTTGGTCCTTCAATTTCGTTTGCAGTTTCAGCTGCCATAAGCAATACTTCTGCATAACGCATGTAGATTTTATTTACACCATCATCATTCGTAGATGTAACATAACGTTTCATCCACTCATAACGATATTTACCAAAATACCAAGTATTTAAAGACCCCAATTCTTGTTTAGCTTTACCAGCTACAGCAGTTCCGTATTTGTAAGGAACACAAGTTACATCTCTACGAGTATCTGCCTGATCATAATCATAAAAAATGTGAGGTAATGGACCACCTACTCCACCTCTATTAGCTCCATTAGCCTGATATTGATCTGATGCTGAAGTGTGTTTTACAGCAAACGTAAACAACATTCGACCGCGACCATCAGCAAAAGGTAATTCCCATAATGGTTCAGCATTAGCAGTTAAATCTTCTTGGTTGTATTTTCTCCATAAACTTTCAAATGAAGACTCCAAATGAACAGTTCCACTATTGATTACATCTCTACATTCGCTTAATGCCAAAGCATACATTTTATCTTTTGCAAGGTCTGGATCAGTACTTCTGTGAATACCATCAGGGTATTGTTGATAACCGCTGGCAACCAATGCCAAGCGAGCACGGAATGCTTTAACAAAAGCTTTGTTTATCCTTTCTACACTTGATGTATATGTACTTGCATTAGGCCAAGCAACTAAATTCTCAGCTTCACCTAAATCAGCGATTAATTGTTTGTAAATAACATCTCTGTTCGTTTTAGGTAAATAAATAGTCTCCGAATTAATTGGCTCAAAACGAGCTGGTACATCACCCCAAGCTCTCAATAAATCAGCATAATAAATGGCACGCAAAGCAAGTGCTTCCCCCAAAAGTTGTCCTAACTCTGATCCTGCTACAGGATTTCCATATTTACGTAGTCCTCTAATACAAATATTAGCACGCTCAATACCTGAATATGACATCGCCCAAACATTGTTGGTTGTGTTCATCTCTGTATTATTTGCTTTCGCATCATATGTACATAGATCCGATTTGTTATCAACGGTTGACGAAGCATTGAACCACTCGATATCTGAATTCATACCATAGTAACCTAAAAAACGACCTCTGTAAGAGTTGGTTTCAGCAAATGGCACTTTAATCCCATCAACCGCACCTTTAGCCAAATCCGGTGTTGAGAAAAGAATGGATTCGTCTACGGTTGATTTTGTTTCTGTTGTCAGAAATTCATCAGCAACATCATTACAAGAAGTAATAAGTCCTGAAAAAACTATTCCTGCTATTATAATTATTTTTTTCATATTTCTAGGATATTTTATGAGATACTATTTTTACTTAAAAAGAAAGGTTTACACCAAAGATGATTTGTCTGCTACGTGGGTAAGCAGAATAATCTACCCCCGGAGTCAACGCAGTTTGTCTTCTTGTAGAAACCTCTGGATCTGGACCTGAGTAATTTGTTATACAAAATACATTAGTCATAGTAGTATAGAATCTCAATTTATTCATACCGAATTTTTTAAAGATAGCCTCTGGGGTATTGTAACCCATTGTGAAGGTATTTAATCTTAAGAAAGAACCATCTTCAACAGCCCAATCACTGAATACGTAACGGTCCATTACTGGAGACCACATAGTTGTATTTTGGTTCATAGCCGCTAAAGTAGTAGGATCAGTTACCAATGTACCAGAAACAGGATCTAGATTTGTCCATCTCTTACCATCAGCCATTTCTGACGTTAAATTTCTGTATTGTCCACTTGGCGAACTTGCAGTTGTAGTAAACTCAATTTTGTTTGCATTATAAATATCATTTCCATAGCTCCAGTTGAAAGCAGCCATAATATCAAAGTTCTTGAAAGTTCCGTTAATCACCATACCTCCAGTGTTTTTAGGATTTGCATTACCAATAACCGTGATATCATTTGCATTTACAACACCGTCACCATTTACATCTACCAATTTCATTGAACCAGGAACTGGGGTTCCTACAACAGTTGAATTACTAGGAACTCCTGCTTTCAAAGTATAAGCTCCATTTGCATAATCAAAATCTGAAACTTCATATCTTCCAGCATTTTTGTATCCCATCATTATACCGATAGGCTGTCCAACATTTACCGCATAATCATTGCCTATTGAAGTTGATGCCCAACCACTTGGTTGCCCGAAGTTATCCATTACCCCGAGTGAATTGATTTTATTTTTGTTAAATCCAATATTGAAACTAAAATTCAAACTAGCATCTTGTTGTTGAATAGCAGCCCAATTTACAGTAAACTCAACTCCTGTATTTTGCGTTTCACCCATATTTCTGTACTGAACATCATAACCTGTTCCAGGAACCGGGAAACGTGTTAATAGATCACTAGTAACATTTTTATAAAAATCTACAGTACCACTTACCCTGTTTTTGAACAAGCTATAGTCAATTCCAAGGTCATTAGTTGTTGTTGTTTCCCATTTCAAATCTGGGTTAGCCATTGTTTTTGAAGCTGCCCAGAAATTATTAACACCATTAATCCAACTTGTAGCAGATGAATTAAAAGTTTGTGCCGTTTGTCCTGTTGGAATATTGTTATTACCAGCTGTTCCGTAACTCAATCTCACTTTAAGAGAATTGATCCATGATACATCTTTCATAAAGCTTTCCTCAGAAATTTTCCATGCTCCTGCAATAGATGGGAAATACCCCCAAACGTTATCACCTAAAAATTTACTAGAACCATCGGCACGGAACGTAGCTGTCAATAAATAACGGTTTTTAAAATCATAATTAGCACGTGAAAAGAAAGACAACAGCTTATCATCTGGTGCATAATAATTATCAACTGACTGAGGAATTCCTTGACTAGTCAAATTCTTAGTATCTGCAAAACTGAACAATTTTGGAAAACCTTGTATAGTTGAAGTTACAATATTACTCTTATAGTTAATCATCTCCTCTCCTAAAAGAAGTTTCAAACTATGATCTCCTTTAATATAATTTTTGAAGTCGTAATTTAAAGTATTGGCATTTCTAAAACGTTTATCTTTTTCATCACTCATAACCAATGATGGCAAACCTTGCAATGTAGCTGCTGGTACGTTTTTAGCATAATAAGTTGAACGTCCATAGAAACGGAAATCCATGTTGTCATAAGTGTCTAGACCAAAATCAGATTTAAACTGAAGATTATCGATAATTTTCCATCCAAAACTTCCTACCATATTGAAGTTAGTTTTGTTTTGTGTACGATCATTATCGGCTATAGCCAGAAAAGGATTCGTAAGGTAAGTAGAAAGTGCTTCGTCTGTATCATCAGTTGTTAATCCTGGCAATGGGATTGGAGAATATCCAACAACGTGTTTCAAACGTGAATCTGCAGATGAAACCTCTTTTTGTTCATTAGCACCCGATCCATTAATTGTCGCATTCGCATAGCGCACAATAAATCCAAGGTCAACTTTATCACTTACCTTATTTTGCAAATTAAGTGACAAGTTATCTCTTTTGAAATTAGAGCCTTCCATAATGGTTTTCTCATCATAGTGAGTATAATTAAAGTTATAACTCATAGCCTCGTTTCCTCCACGAATTCCAACATCATGATTTTGTACCTGACCTAAATTACCATAAACCTGTTTTTGCCAGTTGTCTCCTTTTACACCTTTATACAAATCATAGTCTTGCCATTTCCCAAAGTATTTCTCATACGAAGGCAAATCCTTTTTTATCAAAGCATACTCATACTGCCACTTTACAAAATCCTCTGGCTCAAGAACCTGAATAGGTTTTGCCAATGTCTTATTTCCGTAGAAACCATTATAGGTAACAGCAATTTTATTATTTTTTCCTTTAATAGTAGTTATGATAATTACACCATTTGCACCTCTTGATCCATAAATAGCAGTTGAAGAAGCATCTTTCAAGATTGACATACTCTCAATTTGAGAAGATGGCACATCATTGATACTGTTTACAGGAAATCCATCAACAATAACCAAAGGCGACGCATCTTGTGTTAATGACCCTCCACCACGGATTCTGATTTTAATCTCTGCATCAGGAGAACCTTCTGTCGAAGTTACTTGCACACCGGCAACGCGACCTGTCAAAGCTTCCGCAACGCTTGCTGTTGGAACTTTTTTCAAATCTGCTCCACTAATTGCAGCAACGGATCCAGTCAAATCAGACTTTTTAGATGTTCCGTAACCAACTACAACAATTTCATTAAGTTTGTTAGTAGAACTTTGAAGCGAAACTTCTACAGTTTTTTTCCCTCCGACACTAACATTTTTGGCTTCGAACCCAACATAGCTAAATGACAAAACAGAATTATCATTTGTTACTTTTATCGAAAATTTTCCATCAAAATCAGTACTCGCAGAATTTTTAGTTCCTTTCTCGAGAATATTCACACCTGGTAAAGGTAATCCTGTTTCATCTTTGACGATACCACTAACAGTCTTACCGTTTTGGGCACTTATCAGATTACTCGTCAATAAGCCCATCAAAAGCATAATGACAAAACTGATTTTCTTGCCATTTTTTAATACACATTTAATACTCATAGTATAACATTTTTGGTTAATTTGGTTTGGTTTTTATTTATTCTAATTTTTTTAGGGTTACATTTTTTTCATTTTAAATAAAAAATAGTGGGGATTAAATTATTATTGATTTACACTTAATACTCTATACAATATTCCTTTTTAGATTCCCTGAAACTTAAATCTTACAGTCTTCTTAGCAAACTTTTACTTTAGAAATACTCACTTCAGCAAAAAATATTCTATCTCAATCTTATCAACTTTCTCACAAATCTCACATACAAAACACATTTGCTGTTAAGAATATCATAAAATTGTAATCGATTACACAAACGTAGAAATTAATTTTGATTAAAAAAAATAAAAACTGCCAAAAAAATAAAATACGATAAAAAAAATGTAGATTATTTACATATACCGCATAAATGATGGATGTTTTTTTTATAGTTTTAAAATAAAAAATCAAAAAAACATCTTATTACCCCTTTACTAATCAATAAAAACACACCAAAACACATTAAAACCTTAACATTTATTAACATTTGAGTTCAAAATACATAAACAAGGCAATCGATAACATTACTTAATTCATACTTTAAAACACACATTCCTAATTTGATATTTTTGCATAAAAAAACTGCCGGAAACGATTCCGGCAGTTTTAAACATGAGTTTTAAATAAATTATTTACTTGATTCTCGTAGAAGATTTACGAATATGAAGCTCAGGTGTAAGCACCACTTTCTTCTCTATTTTCACATTATCAGTATTATTTATCTGTTCAAGAAAAACTTTTGCAGCCATTTTACCCATCTCTAACGGAGATTGATCAACTGAAGAAATAGATAATTCCATAAACTGCGTAAATGGCTCATTACCAAAACCAAATACACAAAATTCTTCAGGAACTTTAATCCCTCTTTCCTTTAATTCCTGAATGGCTCCTAAAGCTGCAAAATCACTCGAAGAAAAAATTCCGTCAGGAGGAGTCTCCAAACTCAACAACCTATCAGCAGCTTGTCTTCCTGCATCTACACTACTTCTCACTCTAAAAACATAATCGCTATTTAGCTCCAAGCCATTATCCAATAATGCCTTTTCATAGCCATTTTTTCTGTTTGCATATATCTCTAGCGACTGATCCCCAGTTAAATGCGCAATTCGTTTACACCCTTGTTCAATCAAATTCTTTGTCGCCAAATATCCACCTTCAAAGTCATTGATAGTCACTGAGCTCACACCGTCCATATTTTTCTTTCTATCAAAAAATACCAAAGGAACATTTTTGCGCACCACATTCTTTATAATATATTCATTCTCTTTCGACAAATTAGTGATTGACATCAAAATCCCATCTACTTGAGCATTTAACAAAGTAGTAATGTTCTCAACCTGCCTATTTTCATCCTCATGAGTTTGACAAATAATAATATGATATCCCTCAGGATGCAATTCCTCCTCAATCCCACGAATTGCCGAGGCAAAGAAATTACTATCAATACGTGGTACTATAACTCCAACATTATTACTTTTTCCGCTTCTAAGAGATTGAGCAAGCCTATTTTGCTTATAATTCATTTTGGCAGCTGTCTCCAGTACTAGCTTACGTGTAACTTCACTAATTTTAGGGTTGTTATTCAAGGCTCTCGACACAGTAGCGGCAGTGATATCCAGCTTTTTGGCTATATCGTAGATGGTCGTTTTTTGATCCATTATATGGAATTTATGGTATAATAATTTGAGCGTAAAATTAAATAAAAAAAATAAATAAAAAATTATATGTTATCGATTGCATCAAAAACATTTGTCGCCACTAAATGCTTAAAAAAGACATTTTACTCAACGACAAATATTCATCGAAAATAGCATTTTATTTTAAATATCTAAAAAATAGCAGCATTTTATTTTATTTCTATCTTTTTTAAAGCTCTTTCATTTTTTTATATTAAAATTATATGTAGGTTTGTGCAATCGATTACAAGAACGCATGTAAGTTTTAGCAAGAAAAAACATATGAAACAACAAATTAACCTTCAGGCAACCCTAAAAAACAAGAAAAAATTTATTTTTTCATTTATTAGTATACTTTGTATTACATCGTTCCTTTTTTCGCAAACCAATCAGCAAACAAAAAAGGCATGGGAAGACATGCAAACAATTCTCAATGAAACAAAAGTCCCAACCTTTCAAAACAAAATATTTAATATTTTAAAGTTTGGTGCAAAACCAGACGGTCGTACCGATAATACTGAAGCCATAAAAAAAGCTATTCACAAATGTTCAATAAGCGGTGGTGGTACTGTATTGATCCCGAAAGGAAAATACAGCTCACGAGCAATTCACCTTGAAAATAATGTAAACCTTCATTTAGAAGAAGGTTCCGAAATACTTTTCAGCACCAACCCAAAAGATTACTACCCTTTGGTTCATACTTCATTCGAAGGCACTGAATATATGAATTATTCTCCCCTGGTATATGCCTACAAGAAGAAAAACATCGCTGTGACGGGTAAGGGAACTTTAAACGGACAAGCAAACAATGAAAACTGGTGGTCCTGGTGTGGTAGTGAACATTATGGTTGGAAAAAGGGAATGTCTTCACAATCTGATCCACTCAACCGACAGGCTTTGGTTGATATGGCTGAAAACAATATTCCTGTTGAAAAAAGAATTTTTGGCGACGGACATTACCTGAGACCCAATTTTATCGAGTTTTTTGAATGTACCAGTGTTCTTTTAAAAGACATAACTATTGTCAATACGCCATTTTGGGTTATTCATCCTATGAAAACAACAAATATGATTGTTGACGGAGTAAAAATTAATAGCCACGGTCCAAATAATGATGGCTGTGACCCTGAATATTCTAAAAATATTATTATTAAAAACTGTACTTTCAATACAGGAGATGACTGTATCGCCATAAAATCAGGTCGTGATGCTGATGGCCGAAGAGTTGCTATGAAAAGCGAAAATATCATAGTTCAAAATTGCACAATGTTCGACGGACACGGAGGAGTAACCATTGGAAGCGAAATTTCGGGTGGAGTTAGCAATTTGTACGTTGAAAACTGCATAATGAACAGCCCAAACCTTGATATCGCCATCCGATTGAAAACCAATTCAAAAAGAGGAGCATTAATTGAAAATTTTTATGTGAGAAACATTGAAATTGGCCAAGTTAAAGAAGCCGTACTAAAAGCTGATATGTTTTACAATGTACATGGTAACCAAAATGGCGATTTTATTCCACGAATTGAGAATATTTATTTGGAAAACGTAAAAGTGAAAAACGGAGGAAAATATGCCATTTCGGCCAAAGGATACAAAGAATCACCCGTCAAAAATATAACTTTCAAAAATGTTGTTATCGAAAAAGTAGAACTTCCTTATTTAATTGAAAACGTTGAAAATCTAAACCTAATTGATACCTATATCAATGGAACCTTGGTGAAAAAATAATTTTCAAAACACACTATACCAATGACTTAACTAAAAAACACTATTTTTAAGGTAATAAACTGGGTATTAACAAGTCCATCAAATCTCTTTAAAAACAATCGAATAAAACCTCAATAATAAAATGAGAAAAATAGCACTACTATTAATTTTGATTTCGACAGCTATTCAAGCTCAGACTTCGTTTGTTATTGACACAACTTACACCCCAAAAAGTGTTTACAATAAGGAAAAGAAAACGTACCCGTTCATTAGCATTGTACAGCCCAGGCAGTATTCTAACATTAAAGAGAAAAAAGAGATACTATATTCAGAAATAAGTGGTCGAAAATTACGTTTAGACGCTTATTTTTGTAGTAACAACACTCAAAATCCTGCAATCGTGATACTACACGGCGGAGGGTGGAAATCAGGAAACAAGTCGCAAATGGAAATCTTTGCTCAAGAGGTGGCTTCAAAAGGTTTTTCATGCTTCACGATAGAATACCGATTGTCACAGGAAGCAAAATATCCGACTGCCATTTTTGATGTAAAAAAAGCAATTCGTTACATTAAAACCAATGCTGCCCAATTTAATGTTAATCCATCCAAAATAGCAATTTTAGGCTGTTCATCAGGAGGACAAATGGCAGCTCTAATAGGTACAACAAACAACAACAGCCATTTTGAAGAAAAAGAAAAAAACAACAAAACATCATCTGCTGTCCAAGCAATTATAGATATTGATGGCATATTAGCCTTTAAGCACCCCGAATCCAAAGAAGGCGAAGTAGCGAGTTTATGGTTAGGTGATAATTATGAAGAGAAACCAGAAATTTGGAAAGAAGCATCAGCCTTAACCCATACCGACAAACACACGCCTCCTACCCTATTCATAAACAGCAGCAAGGAGCGATTTCATGCGGGAAGGGATGATATGATTGCTATTTTAAACAAATACAAAATATATAATGAAGTCAAAACGATTGAAAATTCACCACATTCTTTCTGGTTCCTAAATCCTTGGTTTGATGAAACAGTAACTTACACCACTCAATTTTTAAATAAAGTTTTCAAATAATGATTTGCCAAATATAGTTAGATATAAATTAGAGTTACTCAACAAAAAAACTATAAATCAAATGAAACATAATTTTCAAAACCTATTTATCTGTTTAGGGTTGTTGATTTTCGTCAACCTAAGAGTTTCGGGGCAAAATCCAGTTGAGACAAAGAATTCTATCGTGATTCCGTCCTCTTTAAAATGGTCTGAAAGAATGGCTCTTTCCATAATGAAAAGACATCCTGAAGCTTGGCAAATCGATAATCATCCGGAACCAAAATGGGATTATAAAATTGGAATGATTTTAACCGGTTATGAAAAGTTATACAACAAAACCAAAGATCCTAAATATTTCGATTATATAAAAGGTTATGCCGACAAATTCATTGATGAGGCAGGTACAATCAAAAATTTTGACCCCTCAAACCACAGCCTCGACAATATAAATGCAGGAAAAATTCTTTTCGGGCTATATAATAAAACAAAAGAGGAAAAGTATCTTACTGCATTAAAAACTTTAAGAAAAAACTTTGACGATTATCCAAGAACGCAATCGGGAGGCTTTTGGCACAAAAAAATCTATCCAAACCAAATGTGGCTTGACGGTTTATACATGGGTGAACCTTTTTACGCCCGTTATACTTCCGAATTTGAAAAAGGTGAAAAATTAAACGATGTAGCCCATCAATTTGAATTATTGCATGACCATGCATTTGACAAAAAAACCGGTTTATATTTTCACGCCTGGGATGAAAGTAAACAAATGCCATGGGCTAACAAAGAAACCGGGACTGCACCTCATGTTTGGTTAAGAGCTCTTGGATGGTACGCAATGGCATTGGTTGATGCATTGGATTATTTCCCAAAAAACCATCCAAAACAAAAAGAATTGGTACAATATTTAAACGAACTGGCAACTGTTGTTAGCAAATACCAAGATCCATCCGGCTTATGGTATCAAGTTCCCGATTTACCAAACAAAAAAGGAAATTATTGGGAAGCTTCGGGTTCTTCTATGTTAGTTTACGCTTTCGCAAAAGGGGTGCACAAAGGTTATTTACCTGTCAAATTTCAGAAGGTTGCCAATAAAGGTTTCAATGGTTTGACAGGCAAACTTATAAAAGTGGACAAATACGGCGAAATCCATATTACTCAAGTATGCGCAAGCGCCGGATTGGGCGGAAATCCATATCGAGACGGCTCCTTTGAATATTATATCAATGAAAAAATCACAACCGACAATTCACATGGACTAGGAGCTTTTCTTTTAGCTGCAATAGAATTAAACAAGTAGAAAATTATTAAACATAAAACACAACATCATGTCAAACAGCAAACAATCCTTTTTTAAAGCAACAATGCTTTTTCTTTCATTTGCATTTCTAAGCTGTAAAACCATCGCTCAAGAACCAGCAAAAAGTGCTGAAATTAAAATTTCATCAAATATGAAATGGTCGGATAAAATGGCCTTGACTTTGATGAAACGCCATCCGGAATCTTATATGATTGACGATGCCAAAAATCCAAAATGGGACTATGTTCATGGCTTGGTTTTACATTCAATTGAAGAATTAAACAAAAAGAATCCTGACCCAAGATATGCTGCTTACATAAAAGCTTACGCAGATGTTTTGGTACAAAATGATGGTACAATCAAAACTTACGAATTAGACAACTACAATATTGATATGGTTGTGGCTGGACGCTTATTGTTTGATCTATATAAAACAACAAAAGATAACCGCTACTTAACTGCGCTGCAAACGCTCAAAAAACAACTTGAAGGTCAACCAAGAACCAACAGCGGTGGATTTTGGCACAAAAAAATATATCCAAACCAAATGTGGCTGGATGGTTTGTACATGGGAGAGCCTTTCTATGCTCAATACACTGTCACTTTTGAAAACGGAAAAAACTTGGACGACGTAGCCAAACAATTTGAACAAATTCAGTTGCACGCCACAGACCCAAAAACAGGACTATTGTATCACGGTTGGGACGAAAGCAAAAAAATGCCTTGGGCTAACAAAGAAACTGGAAATTCACCAAATTTCTGGTCAAGAGCTTTAGGATGGTATGTAATGGCACTTGTTGACGTATTGGATTATTTCCCAAAAGATCATCCAAAACAAAAAGAATTAGTAGGCTATTTAAACAATGCTTGCGAAAGTCTTGCCAAATTCCAAGACAAATCTGGTTTGTGGTACCAAGTAACTGATAAAGGTGGTGAAAAAGGAAACTATTTGGAAGCTTCTGGATCTTCGATGTTTGCTTACGCTTTCGCAAAAGGAGCGAATAAAGGTTATTTACCTGCAAAATTTAAAAAATTGGCCAATAATGCTTTTGATGGTTTGACTAAGCAATTAATAAAAGTTGATGCCGACGGAACAATAACATTGACTCAAGCTTGTCAAGTAGCCGGTCTAGGAGGAACTCCATACAGAGATGGTTCCTATGAATATTATGTAAACGAAAAGAAAAAAGACAATGATCCAAAAGCTACTGGTCCTTTCATCTTGGCAGCATTAGAATTGAACAGATAAAAATAATATTCATTCAAATGAAATTTTCAAAAATAACAACTCTTTTTTTACTGTGCTTTGCCTTTCAAATAGTTTCGGCTCAGGAAAAGAATGAAAAACAATATTCACAAGTTTGGGTAGCCGACAATGGCGACGGAACTTATAAAAACCCAATCCTCTGCGCCGATTATTCCGATCCGGATGCGATTCGGGTTGGGGATGATTATTACATGACGGCTTCGTCTTTCAATTGCATTCCGGGCTTGCCCCTTTTACATTCAAAAGATTTGGTTAACTGGAAATTGATTGGCTATGCCCTTTCCAAACAAAAACCATTGGATATTTACAACAAAGTACAACACGGAAATGGAGTTTGGGCACCATGCATTCGATACCACAACAACGAATTTTATATTTATTACCCTGACCCGGATTTTGGAATCTATGTTGTTAAATCAAAAAAAATAGAAGGCCCTTGGTCTGAACCCGTAATGGTAAAAGAAGGAAAAGGATTGATCGATCCTACTCCTCTTTGGGATGAAAACGGCAAAACTTATTTGGCCTTTGCCTTTGCCGGAAGCCGAGCCGGAATAAAAAGTGCTTTAGCGGTTTGTACTATGAACTCTGAAGGTACCACAGCAAATAATGATGATGTCATGGTTCTTGACGGTCACCCAGACGAACCAACCGTTGAAGGTCCTAAATTTTACAAACGAAACGGTTATTACTACATATTTGCACCTTCGGGAGGTGTAGCTACGGGCTGGCAAATTGTTATGAGGTCTAAAAACGTTTTTGGGCCTTACGAAAAAAGAAAAGTAATGGATCAAGGAAAATCTACCATTAATGGACCTCATCAAGGTGCTTGGGTACAAACACAAACAGGCGAAGATTGGTTTCTTCATTTTCAGGATCAATTTGCGTATGGGAGAGTCGTTCACCTTCAGCCAATGAAATGGGAAAACGACTGGCCAGTTATTGGCTCTGACGAAGACAAAAACGGAATCGGAGAACCGGTTATGACTCATAAAAAACCAAATGTTGGCAAAAAAGCATACCCTATCCAAACACCACCTGAAAGTGACGAATTCAACACTCCAAAACTAGGGTTACAATGGCAATGGCATGCAAATCCGCAGATTGTTTGGGGACTACCAACAGCTATGGGATATTACAGTTTGAATTGTATTCCTGTTCCAAAAGATGCTACAAACTTATTTGATGTACCAAATTTATTGTTGCAAAAATTCCCTGCTAATGAGTTTACTGCTACAACAAAACTAACCTTCAATTCGAGATTTGACGGTGAATACACAGGATTGGTAATCATGGGATTGGATTATAGTTTTTTATGCCTTAAACAAGAAGGCGGAAAACTATTTCTTTCGCAAAAAACAGCCAAAAATGTGGACAAAAAAGGTATCGAAACCCAAGGAAAAGCAGTTCCTATTTCAAGCAAAACCATTTACTTACAGGCGAAAGTAAAACCCGGTGGAATCTGTGATTTTTTCTATAGCGAAGATGGACAAAACTTCAATCCTATAGGTGAAAGTTTCAAAGCCAGAGAAGGCAAATGGATTGGCGCTAAAATTGGTTTTGTAGCGCTTCGTGAAGGTGTCATCAATGATGCCGGAAATGCCGCTATCGACTGGTTCAGAATAACAAAATAAACATTTGAAAAAATGAAGAAAATAAAAATAGTAATAGTTCTTGCGGTTCTAATTGGATTAAATACTTGTTTGTATTCGCAAATCAGCAACCAAAAATGGTCATCGATCATAAATGACAAAGAACCCGCTTGGTTTGCCACCAATGAAGCCAAAGAAATAGCCGAAAATGTATTGCTGTACCAACGTAATATTGGAGGTTGGCCAAAAAACATTCAAATGCAGAATCCTTTGACGGCTGCCGAAAAACAAAAACTGATAGACCTTAAGCCCGACACAAAAGAAGTGACAACAGATAATGGCGCAACCTGTCAGGAAATGTTATTTCTTTCCAAAATGTATGCTCAGGTTCCTGACGAAAGATACAAAAAAGCATTTTTGGCAGGTGTAGAATATTTGCTGAAAGCGCAATATGAAAACGGTGGGTGGCCACAGTTTTATCCACTCAAAAAAGGCTATTACACTCATATTACCTACAATGACAATTCGATAGCTAATATCATGAACGTATTGAAGGAAGTTGCCGAAAAAACAGATTATTACAGCATAAAAGCACCCGATGCCGTTGCCGAAAAAGCCCAAAAAGCTTTCGATAAAGGAATTGACTGCATCTTAAAAACACAATACAAACAAAACGGGGTACTCACCGCCTGGTGTGCACAACATGATGAAGTTACTTTACTTCCTGCCAATGCAAGAGCTTTTGAACTGGCTTCTTTGAGCGGTCAGGAATCAGCAAAATTGGTATTGCTTTTAATGTCTATAAAAAATCCTTCTCCGGAAATCATTACTGCGGTTAACAGTGCTGTTGCATGGTTCGAAAAAACAAAAATTACTGATCTTAGAGAAGAGCGTGTCCCAGTTCCCAACAGTAAAATTATGGAAAAGGTAATGGTTAAAGATCCAAATGCTTCTCCACTTTGGGCGCGTTTTATGGAATTAAGCGACAATACTCCTTTCTTCTGCGACCGTGACGGAATAAAAAAAGCAACTCTAGCCGAAATTGGACAAGAGCGCAGAGTTGGTTACAGTTGGTACACCAATCAGCCAAAAGAAGTTTTAAAAAAGTACGAAAACTGGAAAAAAAAAATTGAAGGTGAAACTGTAGCTCCTCCAAAAAAAAAATCTGAAGTCACTTTAAAAGATGAATTCAATATTGTGGTGGATCAAAAAGGAAATGGCGATTTCAAAACCATTCAAGAAGCAATCAATGCCTCAAAAGCATATCCTGCCCAAAGAATAACTATTTTAATAAAAAACGGAACTTATTATGAAAAAGTAAAAGTTCACGCCTGGAATACCCGAATTTCATTCATTGGCGAAAGCCGCGAAAATACAATCATAACTTTTGATGATTATTTCGGTAAAATAAATCTGGGGCGAAACAGCACTTTTTACACTGCAACTCTTTCAATTGACGGGAATGATTTTTATGCCAAAAACCTAACCATTAAAAACACTTCCGGACCAGTGGGACAAGCTGTCGCAGTAAATGTTAGTGCCAACAGGGTGCAATTTAGCAACTGTTCATTCGAAGGTAATCAGGATACGCTTTATACTGCGGGAGAAGGGAACAAAAATTATTTTAAAGATTGTTATATCGAAGGTACTACTGATTTTATTTTTGGTGATGCTACTGCCCTATTCGAAAACTGTAACATTCACAGCAAAAGCGATTCGTATGCCACCGCGGCATCGACTCAGAACGAAATTCCTTTTGGTTATGTGTTCAAAAACTGTAAGCTTACCGCTGACGAAAAAGTAACCAAAGCCTATCTTGGACGACCTTGGAGACCTTACGCTAAAACCGTTTTCCTGAATTGTGAAATCGGAAAACACATACTTCCTGAAGGCTGGAGTGCTTGGTCAAAATCGGAGGCTGCAACAAATTGTTTTTATGCTGAATACAAATGTTCAGGCGAAGGTTATCAACCAAAAAACAGAGTCTCTTGGTCACATCAATTAAAAGATTCGGAAGCTAAAAATTATTCGATCGAAAATATATTAGATTCAGATATTCCCGTTGGAACAAAAAAATGGTATTTGAGAACTAACTAAAACTAAAATCCATGAAATATAAATTTGCCTTTATATTCCTTTTTTCGTTAAGCTGTTTTGCACAAAATAATACTTTCCCATCCGATAGTGTCAATGCGATTATTAAGCGAATTCAGTTGCCCGTAATTCCTTCTTTCAAAATTGAAGTGACGAAGCTTGGTGCAAAAGGAGATTCTATAAGCAATGCCAAACCTGCTTTTGATAAAGCAATGAATCTTTGCAAAAAGAATAACGGAGGAACCATTATTGTTCCAAAAGGAGTTTATACACTCAATGGGCCAATCAACTTTGTGAGCAACGTAAAATTGCATCTCGAAGACGGGGCAAAAATCCGTTTTGGTTCCAATCCAAAAGATTATCCGTTAGTTTTAACCAGTTGGGAAGGAACAATGCTTTACAATTACAGTCCAATGATTTACGGTAACAATGTTGAAAACGTTGCCATAACCGGAAACGGAATTATCGATGGTGAGGGCAAAAACACTTGGAATGAATGGAAAGCCCTTGAAAAGAAAGACCAAATGCTAAGCCGCGAAATGAATCATAAAAACACGCCTGTCAAAGAGCGCATTTTTGGTGAAGGACATTATTTGAGACCACAACTGATTCAGTTTATCAATTCGAAAAAGATTCTTTTTGAAAATGTTCAAATAGAAGATTCTCCCTTTTGGTGCATTCATTTACTTAAAAGCAAAAGCATAACATTGCGCGGATTAAAATACAATGCCCATAACTACAACAATGACGGTATTGATCCTGAATATTCCAGCGATATTTTGATTGAAAATATCAAATTTGATAATGCCGATGATAATGTCGCCATCAAATCTGGTAGAGATGATGAAGGACGCAGCAATTCGAACACGCCTTCTGAAAATATTGTTATCAGAAATTGCGAATTCAAAGGCTTGCATGCTATTGTGATTGGTAGCGAAATGTCAGCAGGTGTTCGAAATGTATATGTTGAAAACAGTAAATTCCGTGGATATTTAAAAAGAGGAATCTTCATAAAAACAAATTCGGATCGAGGCGGCTTTATCAAAAATCTTTACTTCAATAACCTTGCATTTGGAAAAGTAGAAGACTGCCTTTACATAACCGCAAACTATCATGGAGAAGGCAGCGGATTATATCCTTCTCAAATATCAAATGTTTCTTTTTCAAATATTTCTTGTAATGAGGTGACCAATACCGGAATCGTAATTGAAGGTTATCCAAATAAAAAAGTGGAAAACATCAAACTGGACAACATAAATATCCTTTCGGCAAAAAACGGAATGACAGTTACCAATTCTGAAAAAGTATCCATAAACGAGGTAACAATCGGTGAAAAAGCCACAACACCATCATCCGCCAAATAATAATTTTAACACTAAAAAAAAATGAAATATTTCATACTGATTCTAAGCTTACTATCGATTAATTGCTTTGGGCAACAAAAGAAAACGATCTACTCTATTGGCGATTCCACAATGGCCAATAAGCCAACCGAAAATGGAAATCCTGAACGAGGCTGGGGACAAATGCTTCCTGAATTCTTTACTGATAATATAGTTATAGACAACCGTGCCATGAATGGAAGAAGTACCAAAAGTTTTATCAACGAAAAGCGTTGGGAAGCTGTCTATAAAGCTCTAAAGCCAGGTGATTATGTTTTTATTCAATTTGGACATAACGACCAAAAAGACAAAGATTCCACACGTTACACAAACCCGCATACTGCATATCGTCATAATTTGATTCGTTTTGTGGAAGAAAGCAGAGCAAAAGGCGCCATTCCAATTTTATTATCTTCAATTGCGAGACGAAATTTTAATGAAAAAGGAGTCCTGATTGACACTCATGGAGACTATCCTCTTGAAACCAGATTGGTAGCACAGGAATTCAAAGTACCGTTCATCGACTTACAATATTACAGCGAATTATTGGAGCAATCATACGGGCCAGAAAAATCAAAAGAATTACACTTACACTATAAACCGGGAGAATTAGCCATATATCCTGAAGGTAAGGCTGATGACACTCACCTTTCTCCAAAAGGCGCAACAGCCATCGCAAAAATTGTTGTCGATGAATTAAAAAAAACCAATCTTGACATAGTTAAGTATATAAAAAAATAGCATAAATTAAACCAACTACAAAACAACTACAACATGCAGGAGAACAACAAAACATTAGGAGAATTCATTATTGAAAATCAGAAAGATTTTCCCTATTCATCAGGGGAATTATCCCGAATTTTCAATTCGATAAAATTAGCGGCCAAAGTAGTTAGCTACAAAGTAAATAAGGCCGGATTAGTAGATATCATCGGTGGTGTTGGCGAAAAAAATGTTCAGGGAGAAGATCAGCAAAAGCTGGATGTATATGCTAACGAAGTTTTTATTCAAACCCTTATAAACAGGGAAATTGTATGCGGAATCGCTTCTGAGGAAAACGACGATTTCATTACCGTTGAAGGAAGTGACAACAGTCACAATAATAAATATGTCCTCTTGATGGATCCATTGGACGGTTCTTCAAATATCGATGTGAATGCATCGGTTGGAACTATTTTTTCGGTTTACAGAAGAATAACCCCAGTAGGGACTCCTGTTACTTTAGAAGATTTTTTACAGCCGGGAATCAATCAGGTTGCTGCCGGATACGTAATTTACGGAACCTCAACGATGCTCGTTTACACTACGGGTTGTGGCGTAAACGGGTTCACGCTCAATCCCGCCATCGGTACTTTCTACCTGTCTCACCCAAAAATGCAAGTCCCTGTTGACGGCTCGATTTATTCCGTAAACGAAGGGAATTATATTCATTTTCCACAAGGCGTAAAAGATTATATCAAATATTGCCAAATGGAAGAAGAAGACAGACCTTATACTTCAAGATATATTGGCAGTTTGGCTTCGGATATCCACAGAAATCTCATAAAAGGAGGTGTTTATTTGTACCCTACCAGTTCCAAAGCAGTAAAAGGAAAACTTAGACTTCTATACGAATGTAATCCGATGGCTTTTATAGTTGAGCAGGCCGGAGGAAAAGCTTCTGATGGAGTTAACAGGATATTGGAAATTACACCAACTGAATTACACGAAAGGTCTGCCTTTTTTTGCGGAAGCATCAATATGGTCAACAAAATTGAAGATTGCATGCTGCAAGCCAAGTTGAGTAAATATTAATCAAAACTCGATATTTATTTTTTGGAGCAGAAGCATAAGGTATTTTTTGGAAACATGGTTCCCGCTTTCCGTTTCAATCTCTTGTGTCTCGTCTTTAAGGACGAGACACAAGAGGATTTTCGCTGCACACGAGCAAAGCGAACTGACGAAGTAATCCTACCGTCTGGACACAAATATTTTATATTAAAAATGGCACGCAGATAACGCGGATTAGACAGATTATCGCTGATTTTTTGGTTGCATACTAAAAATATTATTTGTAAAACTTATGTTTTTTTCAATACATTTTTTTAAAAACAACAAATTTATCTGTGTAAATCCGTTCAATCCGTGTCATCTGTGGCCTATAAAAAGATGTGTCCAGACGGTAGGAAGTAATCGGGGCTAAAAAAGTAACAAATGGTTTTCTTGCAAGCATTCCAAAAAAAGAAAAACCATTAAGAAATTAAGGTTCATTTAGTCTTAATGATTCTTAATCTTAATGGTTTATTATTTTAAAAAACTTTAATCCAAACTCAAAGTAATCTGACCGTCATCTTCTAGTTGGATTTCGCCTTCTTCAATTTCGGTATTACCCTCTACTTCGAGTTCTTCCGGAATAACTTCTTCCGGCTCTTCATAAGGCAATGGTTCCAAAAGATTAACTTGTTTCAGTTTATCAGTCGTTAATTGGTTACCGAGTGCCTTAAATCCTTTTACGGCAATAAAAGACTCAATATCAACAGTCATATTTTCTTTCTGAACTCCTTTTACCTTATTAAAAACCAATTCGGCTACAGGACGATAATCAGTAGCTACAATTTCCAGTCTCGAATTAGAATGTTCCGTGATAAAACATTCTTCCTTATTTTCGGTCTCTATCAAGAAACGTTTGATATAATAACGCTCTTTTTCACCATCATAATAAATGGCTGAAATTGGCTTTTTAGGAATCCATTTTTCCAAGACTATCATATCTTCATCAAAGTGAGTCGTTAATTCAGGCGTGATTACTTTTGATTTTCCAGCTTGCGAAATCACCAAGATTTTATCGCTTGGTCTAAATTCTCCCAACAACTCTCCTCTTGCATCTACATTCAGCCTTTGCACCGTATCATCAAACCAAATTTTTCTTGGTAAAAGCGTTGAAATACCTTTTTCCTTCAATTCGATTTTCTTGATTGGGTATTTAGTTACCAAATTACCTTTGGAAGCACGTCCTTTAATCGCCAAAGAAGCAAAATCAATATCGAATTTCAGTTTTTTGATACTTCCTATCTGACGTAATAAAATAGTGATTACCTCGGCTTCCCCATTTGGATTACAGGAAAAATAGAGTGTTTGCGAACCATTTGTCTCATTGGTCAAATCATAGGTTTTGTCTCTCGTAACCCCCGAAACATTAAATCGTTTAATATAAGATGGACCGGATTTTCCATCGCGGTAAATCATATTGTAAATGGTGCGTTTGTCGCTCTTGTCGAATATTGCGACATGTATAATATCTTTCCCCACAAAGGTTTTTGAATCCACTTTGGTAACCATCATTTTACCGTCTCGCAGAAAGACAATTACATCATCAATATCAGAACAATCGGTAACATACTCGTCTTTTTTCAAGCTGGTCCCCACGAAACCTTCTTCCCTGTTTACGTACAATTTGGTGTTTCTCAAAACTACTTTTGTAGCTTCGATATTATCAAAACTACGCAACTCGGTTTGGCGTTCACGTCCTTTACCGTATTTCTCCTTTAATTTCGTAAAATAAGCAATTGCAAAATCGGTGAGATGTTCCAAATTATACTCCACCTCCTTCATTTCGTCTTCTAGTTTCGTGATAAGCTCATCAGCTTTATCTGAGTCGAAACGGGTAATACGAATCATCGGAATTTGAGTCAATCGGTGTAAATCATCATCATTTATTTCTCTCACAAATGATTTTTTGAAAGGCTCAAATCGGTCATACAAATAGTTGTAAAGCGATTCCCTGTCCCCATACAATTTGAAGTCAATGTACATTTCTTCACGAATAAAGATTTTCTCCAAAGTAGAAAAATGCCATTTATTTCGTAACTCCTCTAAATGAATTTCGAGTTCTTGTTTAAGCAAGTCAACCGTTCTATGTGTTGAAATTTTTAGCATTTCAGAAACACCTATAAACAATGGTTTGTTATCCTCAATTACGCATCCCAAAGGCGCAACAGAAGTTTCGCAGGCCGTAAACGCAAACAAAGCATCGATGGTTTTATCCGGTGAAACGCCTGGGAAAAGATGAATCAAAATTTCAACATCGGCAGCGGTGTTGTCCTCGATTTTCTTGATTTTGATTTTACCTTTATCATTGGCTTTCAAAATACTGTCAATCAAACTCGATGTATTGGTCGAAAACGGAATTTGCGTAATCACCAAAGTATTTTTGTCCAATTGCGAAATTTTAGCACGCACACGTACACGTCCGCCTCGCATCCCATCATTATAATTGGAAACATCGGCAATACCAGCCGTCATAAAATCAGGGTAAAGCGTAAACGATTTTCCCTTTAATATTTTTATCGAAGCGTCAATTAATTCGTTGAAATTATGTGGCAAAACTTTAGTCGATAAACCAACGGCGATACCTTCTGCTCCCTGAGCCAAAAGCAACGGAAACTTTACCGGAAGATTAATTGGCTCTGCTTTTCTACCGTCATATGATACTCCCCAATCTGTGATTTTTGGCGAATACAAAACCTCCAAAGCAAATTTTGACAAACGCGCCTCAATATAACGGGGTGCTGCAGCACCATCACCTGTTAGAATATTTCCCCAGTTTCCCTGACAATCAATAAGTAATTCCTTTTGGCCAATTTGCACCATCGCATCACCAATACTCGCATCCCCATGTGGGTGATACTGCATGGTGTGTCCTACCACATTGGCAACTTTATTGTAACGACCATCATCCAACTCTTTCAGCGAATGCATAATACGACGCTGAACCGGTTTAAATCCGTCTTCGATAGCAGGAACCGCACGCTCCAGAATTACATATGACGCATAGTCAAGAAACCAGTCTTTGTACATTCCGGTAACTTTGGTAATGACATCCTCTCCTTCTTCTTCCTGATTTTCGTAAAAATGCTGCCCCTCAAAATGTTTGGCATCTACGTTAATAATTTCGTCATCTCCTTCTTGATTTTCATCAATAGGGTTTTCATCAAAATTATCCTCGCCGTCGTTTGGAATTATGTTATCGTCTTCTTCGTCTTTCATTTAATTATATTCAAATTATAATTTTATTTACTTTCAAGAAGTTCTTTTAAAGCTTCAACACTTGGTAAAACGGTCTTGTATTTACTTGCAAAAATCTGTTCGTTGTTTTCGGGCAAAGTATATTTTACCACTGCTTCACTCTTATTTTGGCAAAGTACAATTCCAATCGTTTTGTTCTCATCCTCCAAGCGCATTTCCCTGTCATAATAATTGACATACATCTGCATTTGACCCAAATCCTGATGCTTCAACTCTCCTATTTTTAGGTCAATCAGAACAAAACTTTTTAAAATTCGGTTGTAAAAAACCAAATCAATTCTGAAATGTTTATCCTCAAACGTAATTCTTTGCTGTCTCCCGACAAAAGTAAAACCATGTCCCAATTCCAATAAGAAATGTTCCAGTTTATTGATAATTTCTTCCTCTAATTGACTTTCCGAATACTGATGTAATTCAGGCAATCCCAAAAATTCCAAAATATAGGGATCTTTGATAATGTCTTTAGGTTTTTCGATAATTTGCCCTTGTTCCGAAAGTTTCAAAATTCCTTCTTTATCTCTACTCAAAGCCAATCTCGCATAAAGTGCCGAGTCGTATTGGCGCTTCAATTCCCGAACACTCCAATTGTGCTTTTCGGATTCTATTTCGTAAAAACGCCTTTCTTTTTCATCGTCAATCCTAATTAAGAAAATATAGTGGGTCCAAGTCAAATTGAAAAACGAAATCAATGATTTCGAAATTGATTCCTCAGAAAACGAAATCAGTGATTTCGTTTTTTCATTTTCAAATTCCGCAGTCAATGTCTGCGGAATTTGAATTTTAGAATTCGTCATCGGTGATGACGAAATTGAATATGTTAAATAAAATTTCCTTATAAATTCTAAATTTCTAATAGAAAACCCTTTCCCAAACTCCTTCGTTAAATCTCTTGAAAGTCCTTTCAGAAGCTGTTTACCATATTCGGCTCTGTCTTTTCCATTTTGTTCTTCTTCAACAATGATTCTTCCTATTTCAAAATAGGTATATACCATTGTTGAATTTACGGTACGCAAAACCTGTTGTCGGGCATTTTGCAATAACTCGGCAACTTGTTGGAAAACAACTTTATTTTGAAGACCGTCTGACACTATACTCTTAAATTTTAAACTTCCTCTTCTACAACATCCAATTCTACCTTCAGATTCTTGATAATAAAATCCTGTCTGTCTGGTGTATTTTTGCCCATATAGAACGACAGCAACTGCTCTATCGAAGTGTTCTTGTCCATCATTACCGGATCAAGACGGATGGTGTCTCCAATAAAATTCTTGAACTCATCTGGTGAAATTTCTCCTAAACCTTTAAATCGGGTGATTTCCGGTTTTGGCTTTAGTTTCTCTATAGCTTCTTTCCTTTCCTCTTCAGAATAACAGTAAATGGTTTCTTTTTTATTACGAACCCTGAAAAGTGGCGTTTGCAAAATGTATAAATGCCCTTCCTTGATCAATTCGGGAAAAAACTGAAGGAAAAAAGTAATCAACAACAATCGAATGTGCATTCCATCAACATCGGCATCGGTGGCGATCACAATGTTGTTGTAACGCAGTTTTTCCAATCCATCCTCAATATCCAGAGCGGCCTGCAACAAATTGAACTCTTCATTTTCATACACAATCTTTTTACTCATCCCGTAGGAATTCAAAGGCTTACCACGCAAACTGAAAACCGCCTGCGTATTCACGTCACGGGATTTAGTAATCGATCCCGAAGCCGAATCCCCCTCGGTAATAAAAAGCGTGCTTTCCAAGTTTCTTGGATTTTTGGTATCCGGAAGATGCGCACGGCAATCCCTTAATTTCTTATTGTGAAGATTGGCTTTTTTGGCTCTGTCTGTCGCCAATTTTCTGATTCCGGACAATTCTTTTCTTTCGCGTTCAGCCTGCAAAATTTTGCGCAATAATGCTTCAGCTGTCGGCGGATTTTTATGTAAATAATTATCTAATTTGGTTTTGATAAAATCATTTACGAAAGTACGCACTGAAACCGGCGGTGTTCCGTCATCAGAACCCATATCGGTAGAACCCAATTTGGTTTTCGTTTGAGACTCAAAAACCGGCTCCATCACCTTGATGCTAATGGCACTCACTATCGATTTTCTAACATCAGAAGCTTCAAAATTTTTGTTGTAAAACTCCCGAATTGTTTTTACAAGCGCTTCTCTGTAAGCTGCCAAGTGCGTTCCTCCTTGCGTCGTATTCTGACCATTGACAAAAGAGTGGTATTCCTCGCTGTATTGGGTTTTACTGTGTGTTAAAGCAATCTCGATATCATTGTCTTTCAAATGGATGATTGGATATTCTAAATCATCTTCGTTGATGGTTTCTTCCAATAAATCACGAAGACCATTTTCCGAATAATATTTTTCTCCATTGAAAATAATCGTCAAACCATTGTTTAGATAACAATAATTTTTGACCATCTTAATTACATATTCTAAACGGAATTTATAGTTTTTGAAAATGCTTTCATCTGGCGTAAAAGTAACTTTTGTCCCTTTTCGTTTTGTGGTTTCGACAATGTCTTCTTCGGTAACTAAATTTCCTGCCGAAAACTCAGCAACTTTTTGCTTTTCATCACGTACCGATTCTACTCGAAAATAATTTGAAAGCGCATTAACGGCTTTTGTCCCGACACCGTTCAAACCTACCGATTTTTGGAAAGCTTTGGTATCATACTTTCCTCCGGTATTCATTTTGGAAACTACATCTACTACTTTCCCCAATGGAATTCCACGGCCGTAATCGCGAACCGAAACCGTTTTGTCTTTGATGGCTACCTCAATAGTTTTCCCCGAGCCCATAACGAATTCATCGATACAGTTGTCGAGAACCTCTTTTAAAAGAATGTAAATACCGTCATCCGGCGAAGACCCGTCTCCGAGTTTCCCTATGTACATCCCAGGTCGCATACGGATATGCTCTTTCCAATCGAGAGAACGGATATTATCTTCGGTGTATTGATTTTGATCTGACATTTTGGGATTTTAACGAATTTGTGCTAATGTAGTGTAATTCGGCAAATTTTAAAAGAGGAAAGCGCCAAAGTTATCAAGAATGATATTGACAGGAAAAGAAGATAGAAATTAGAGATTAGAAATCAGAAGCTAAAAAACTCATTTTGAATATTCTTCTTTTAGGAGGAAGAACATTTACTTTTCTCAGAAGTTTTGTTCCCACTCCACTTTATCTATTTCTTTAAAAAAAAAAAGAATATAGAATGTCACTTCACACGATCGAAGCGAACTGACGAAGTAATCGGGACTAGGAATCAGCATTCCATTTTTTTTGATTTTACAAAAACCAGGAAAAATCAATAATTGAGTCAGAAATGAAAAATCAGAGATAAAATCCCCATCATAAAATAATAGTTCAGGATTTCTGATTTCTATTTTCTGATTTCTAACCTCTATTTTCTATCCTTAAAAAGAAATCCCAACCCCATTCCTTTGAGCATTTTTTTTTCGAAAGCCCAAAAGAATTTGAATTGTCCGAAAAGAAAACCTATTACAACCAACAGCACTTGATAGATCGGAAAAATTAAAAGTAATCTCACAGGAGTGTACCAATGCCCCAATTCATCTTTGGCTACTCCCAACCACTCACAAACCGGTTTGGACAACCAGGCTGAGGCCGATCCTGTAATGGCAAAAACAACAAAAATGATAGCCAACTGCCAATTAGATGTAAGTCCCCATCGCTGTTTTAATCCTTTCATTTTTAGTTTAGTCCTTTTTGCAAATATAAAAGATTTTAATTGTTGAATTGGTTTCAATTCTCTTTTTGTTTAGACAAACTACATGATTTTTTTTACTTTTTTTCCTAAAAAAAAGACATTTACTGATTAGTAAATGTCTTAATGTATCGATTTAATTTTTTCAATTAATAAGAAAGAATTAGCAATCAACTTCTTATCTCGTGGGGACTCGCCCATATAATCGTTGATTGTATTTGTTTTGGAAATAAATCATATAATTATAAATAAGATAATTCACTTCGTAACCATAATTAATCGTAGGATTATAATCAATGGTCATTTCGTATAAATTAGGATTATAAATTTGCGGCTGACGAACGCGGTTGTTCCATTCCAATACATATTGGTAATTTTTCGTTTCCATATATGATTGCGACAAATATCCTCTTGGGTAAGCTGTCGAAGCCAACCAAAAATCAAAACCAGGTTCAATGATAATTACTTCGTATTCGAGTTCTTCGTTAACAATTTTTACGGTGTCACTACTCTTTGTTGCTACTTTAGGTTTTTCGGCAGTAGCAACATTCGATTTTGAAGTACTACACCCAATAATTATCAAAAGAACAATCAATATATAAATTACTTTTTTCATATGTTGACATATATTTTTTTTTGATCATATGTAATTGCTTCGCCGATTCGCTATCACTCGGGTCGCAATCAACATTGGTCTTTGCGATTAATTTTCGTTGATGCTCTTTTCATAGTAAATAACTGTTTTTAAGCATCCTAAAACAATCCCAAAGAATTCTTCATAATTAGTTAAAAATTAAATTTCAACTGTATAACCTATCAAAGTTATAACATTTTAGGCTGATATATTCTGTCTTAAACTTAAATTTAACCAGAAAAAGAATCTTTTTTAAAATAAATTTCATTTTATATTTCATCACTTTCACCCATAAAAAAAGACATTTACGTTTTGCAAATGCCTTTCCTGATTGTTTATTCAAATTTTATTGATCTCAAATAAAGTTTAAAATTATGCACTTTATTGCATTTGCTTTTTAGCTTCTAAAAATATTAATTTGCCACAGATTCACAGATTTTAAAATCATTTTAATCTGTGAATCTGTGGCAATTTCACAACTTTTTCGGAATCCAACTTTGCATACTTTATTTTGCCAAGCCAAAACTAGAGACTTTCAGTCCACAGTGGTTTATTTATTTCCCAAAAAGCTTTCCTAAAAAGCCTCCGATTCCGCCTTTGTTTTTTGTTGCCGCTATGGCATCATCCATATCCAGTTTTCCATCCGCATTTTGATCCAAACCAAATTGAGCCCCATATTTTGAAATAGCATCCATTATTCCTGATGTTTGAGTGCCACCTCCTGAAATAGCCCCAATCAAATCTGTTAACTGAAAACTGTCATTTGGATCATTGGCTTTACCTACTAATCCTCCAAGTATTTTAGGAATCATACTACCTGCCACACCTGCGGCATCACTACTACTCAAACCAAATTTCTCGCCTAAACTTCCGGTAAGTTGTTGGGTGATCTGTTGAACAGCCGGATTCGAAGGATCCTGAGCATTATTTCCTTGGAGTAATCCTGCAAGTTTTTCGATGCCACCCCCGGAAGCCATTTGCTGTAAGCTAGAAAATATAGAATTTCCTGCTTCATTCATTACCGCCTCATTATGTTCATTTGGAACCGCATTGTTATTAACAACTGCTTCTTGTCCAAATTGTTGTACTAATTGTGTTAATTGCTCAAACATAGGTTTTGATTAAAGTTAAACATCAAATTTAATCAAAAAAAAGTGGCAATCTGTTAATTGAAGTTAACAAATTACCACTTGATAATTTAAATTCGGTCAGTTATTTATTTCACTAATGATTTATTAAACAGACTGATAATTTGATGTGCAAGTTCAGCACCAATTCTATCTTGAGCTTCCAATGTAGAAGCACCAATATGAGGCGTTAATGAAATTTTCGGGTTCATTAGAATTGGTATTTCAGGATTGGGTTCATTTTCATACACATCCAATCCGGCAAAAGACACCTTATCGCTATCCAACGCATTCACAAGTGCCACTTCATCAATAGCACCACCTCTTGCACAATTTACGATTCCAACACCGTCTTTCATCAGTTCAATTTCCTTTTCACCAATAACGTGTGTATCCTGTGCAGGAACATGTAACGTAATGAAATCGGATTCAGCAAATAAAGATTCCAATGATTGTGAAGCAAGTGATATCGAAATCGACTGCCCATCAAAAAAAGGAATTTTTATATCTTTTGTTGGAACATCGGTATCACTATAAATTACCTTCATTCCAAGACCGATAGCCATTTTTGCTGTGGCCTTACCAATACGTCCCATACCGATAATCCCGAGTGTTTTCCCTCTCAACTCGATACCGTTTGCATAGGCTTTCTTCAGGCCGTTAAAATTAGTATCTCCTTCAAGAGGCATGTTTCTATTGGAATCATGCAAGAATCGTACACCTGAAAACAAATGAGCAAAAACCAACTCAGCCACAGACTCTGATGAAGAAGCCGGAGTATTTAAAACATAAATCCCTTTGCTTTTCGCATATTCAACGTCAATATTATCCATTCCTACACCTCCACGACCAATAACTTTAAGATCAGGGCAAGCATCGATAATATCTTTACGAACCTTTGTTGCACTACGTACCAAAAGAACATTTATATTGTTTTTATTCACAAAATTAGCCACTTGCTCTTGAGCCACTTTTGTTGTAATAACTTCAAATCCGGCCTTTTCTAAAGCTTCAATACCACTTTTTGAAATTCCGTCGTTTGCTAATATTTTCATTTATCAAAAATTAAACGATTTAAACATTAAAAAACGCTTAAACCATTAGACAATTATACCTCTTTCTCCAAAGCTTGCATCACATCAACAAGCACTTGTACACTTTCCAAAGGAAGCGCATTGTACATAGATGCCCTGTAACCTCCAACTGAACGGTGTCCAGGCAATCCTGAGATTCCTGCAGCTTTCCACATCTCATCAAATTTAGCCGAATGTGAATCATCATTCAACAAGAAAGTCACATTCATATCCGAACGGTCTTCAACGGCCGCTGTTCCTCTGAACAATGGGTTTCTGTCAATTTCTGCATAAAGCAAAGCTGCTTTGGCGTCATTTATTTTTTCGATAGCCTCAATTCCACCTAAGTTTTTTAACCATTTTAAAGTCAAAAGTGATGCATAAACTGAAAATACCGGTGGCGTATTGTACATACTATCCGCTTTGATATGTTTAGCATAATCCAGCATACTTGGAATTTCACGACCTGTTTTACCAAGAATTTCTTCTTTGATAACAACCAAAGTCGCTCCCGCAGGCCCCATATTCTTTTGAGCTCCAGCGTAAATGATATCAAATTTTGAAAAATCTAATTTTCTTGAAAAAATATCAGAACTCATGTCGCAAACAATCGGCAAATCAGTTTCCGGGAATTCCTTCATTTGGGTTCCAAAAATTGTATTGTTGCTCGTGCAGTGGAAATAATCCGCATCTGCAGGTATAGTATATCCTTTTGGAATGTTATTATAATTTTGCTCTTTAGAAGAAGCTACAACAACTGTATCTCCTAAAAATTTTGCTTCTTTTATAGCAGCCGAAGCCCAAGTTCCTGTATCTAAATATGCCGCTTTTCCATTTACTTTCATCATGTTGTAAGGAATCATTAAGAATTCCAAACTTGCTCCTCCTCCAAGGAATATCGCTTTATAACCTTTCCCTTTTAAATCCAAAAGCTCCAAAACCAATTCTCTTGCTTCTTCCATTACGGCAACAAAATCCTTACTACGGTGCGAAATTTCTAAAAGCGACAATCCAGAATCATTAAAATTTAAAATTGCCTGAGCTGATTTTTCAAAAACTTCTTGCGGTAAAATACAAGGTCCTGCGCTGTAGTTGTGTTTTTTCATGATGTAGTTAGTATTTGTTTTTAATTTAATTCAAAATTGATAATTATATAAAAACCGATATTGATTCGATTCGGTTATTTTGAATCTCGTCAATTTCAGGCAGTGTTTATTCTAAAATTTTTAGAAATGCAAATTTCGGGAATAAGAGACAAACAACCGTTAAATTATTCGCAATAATATTAAAAAACATTATGTTTATATTGTTGACAAAAACGATATAGTATCAACATTATCTGCATAATCCCATAAATTAGGTTTTTGAGTGCTTCCGAATGCGATACTGTTTTTCACAAGATTATTACTCACAATACACTGAATTTTGTCACTTTCGGTTTCTAAATCTTTTTCCAAAGTATCCAGATTTTCATAGTACTCATAAAAAATACTCGAAATAGGCGAACCATAACTTGGATCTTCTTTTAACGTCAGGAATCCATTGTCTAGCAATTTGAAATTACTCATCAGGAAAACTGCTTTATTATAATCGTAATTATTGGCATATTTTTCATAATGAATCACATCCTGATACTCGAAAATCGCTTCAAAAAAGGAATCAAAAGAATAGCCTTTTGGCACGAAAAGTTTAGAAACATTTCGGCATCCTAAACCAAAATATCTAAAAATATCTTCTCCAAGAGCAACTAATTGCTGTCTTGTTTCTTTGCCATTCAAAACTGCAACTGAGTTTCTGTTTTTCCGTATAATAGAAGGTTTGTCTTTGAAATAATATTCAAAATAACGGGCGGTATTATTACTTCCTGTAGCAATTACAGCGTCAAAACCTTCCAATTTTCCTTCTACAAAAGTGATTTTGGATTTAAATTCAGGTTCAACGGCTATCAAATAATTGGCCAAGAAAGGTAATAGATGTTGATCATTTGAAGATGTTTTCACCAAAACATCATGCCCGGTAATCAAAACCGACAAGAAATCGTGAAATCCAACCAAAGGAATATTCCCAGCCAAAACCAAAGCAACTTTTTTTGGTTCTACTTTACTCAAATCATATTCAGAAAGCCATTTGTCCAGATTTTCATCAGTCAAAGCATCTGCCCAAGATTGTATCGAAAAAAACACTTGTTCAGGCGTGTACCAACCATTATGCGATTGCGAAAGCTGAATTAAATCGGTGAATTTTTCAAAAAATAAATCATTACCAAATACATTTTCATCCTTTACACTATTCCCTTCTTCGAATTGACCTAGGAATTTACCTAATTTAACAAATGCGTTTTTTTTTGTATCTAATGTCATAATGCTTGTTTATGAAAAGTTTTGATTGTAATTTTGCGCAAAAATAAGCTTTTTATAAGCTTTAGACAAAAGTTGAGTTCAGTATTCGTATTTCATTTACAGAACTTAACCGTTTTGAACTTACAACCTTAAAAATTAACTGATAATGGCGATTATTATAACTGACGAATGCATAAATTGTGGGGCTTGCGAACCGGAATGCCCAAACACAGCTATATATGAAGGTGCAGATGATTGGAGATATAAAGACGGTACAAAACTAAAAGGTAAAGTAGTTTTACCTGACGGAACTGAAGTAGATTCAGAAGAGGCTCAAACGCCAATCTCTGACGAAATATATTACATTGTACCAGGAAAATGTACAGAATGTAAAGGATTCCACGATGAGCCACAATGTGCTGCCGTATGTCCGGTTGACTGTTGTATTCCTGATGACAATCATGTTGAAGACGAAGAAACTTTATTGAACAGACAAGCTTTCTTACATAACGAATAAAGTTTTCCTTTTATAAATTCATAAAACCTGTGTCTTTACGCAGGTTTTTTTTTACATCATTCTTTTTTCCTAAAAAAATGATAATTAAATCTTTTTTCATATTTTTAAATCAAATTTTTTAAACTAATTGATTATCGGTATTTTAAAACATGAAAAAAATACTTGTTTTATTACATCTTTTTTTAGCCATTAATGTTTTTTCACAGACGAATGAAAGAACATTAATTCTTTTGGATAGCGAATCCAACTCACCAATTGAAGATGCCTCCATTTTGATTTTAAAAACAAAACAAGTCTTAATGTCTAATAGTGAAGGAAAGGTGACTTTTGAACTAAAAGGCGGTTCCAATATTAAAGTAACACATTCCTCCTACTTGCCAGTTACTCTGAAATGGGCCTCATTAAATCAATCGGAAAATATAATCTATTTAAAAAGCAAAGAAAACGCTCTTGACGATATAGTTGTAACCAAACAACATCCTCAGCAAATAATCAAAAATTTAGTCGAAAATTCGATTAAAAAACTGAATGTTCCTGCGCGATTAAAAACCTATTCCAGAGAGTTTTTTAAATCAAACGGAGATTATGTTTACTATAATGACGGCCTAATTAATTTTCAATTATACAAAGAACAAAAAAAAATAAAGTCGGTTTTATTAGTCGAGCAAAACAGATCATTTGGCCTAATTGACGATATAATCAGTTCAGATCTTTTAGGGTATAATCTAAATGTAATGATGGAGAAATATTATACCTTCAAGGTTTTAAGACCACTATTGGACGAAAAATCAAGAAAAAAATACAATTTTCTCGTAAAAGTATCCCCTTTAGATGAAGCCTATAATGAAATAACCGCCATTCCATTAGAAGGCACAACCGAGCTATTGGATGATTACAAAATAGTTTATGACACCAAAAGAAAAATAATAATTGAAATAAAAACTGAAATATCTCCAACAACATTATCAGCAGTCAAAGAAGACAACACTAAAGGAGTCAGAAATATATCCCGCTCTCTTTTCAAAACTAATTATAGAGTCGATGCCGAAAACTACTATTTAATTAGCTCAAAAGAAGAAATTAATTTCAATATCAATACCGGGAACGAAGTTAAAAATATAGAAGTACTCAACAACTTGATAACAATGAACTTCAATGTTCAAAACTACACTTATAAGGAAAGTGATGTCTTTAAAGACAAAACCCTTTTCAATATAAGAAATTCTATATTGACAGATTATTGGAATGTTTCAGGTTTAACACCTACTGCCAAAGAATTGGAGATTATAAACAATATCAAAGGAACTTTCTAGCCTTAATCACGTAAGTATCGAAAGCATAAGTTTTTCGATCAATTATCTCAAGGATTTCAAATTTATTGAGATATAAAAACAGTTGCATTTCATTTAATGTAAATACCCTGACAGTAGAAAAATCATCCAACAACATTTCTTTTTCATTATCTACGACCCTGTAATATTTCGCACTCCAATCCAGCATAAAATTTTCCATCGGAGTAGTTTCCCAATGGCTTTCCCGGATGTATTTTGTTCCTTCATAACTCGCTTCATGAAATATTATTTGATTTTCTTTAATCAAAGGAATAAAGCGATTGGCATCGATAAAATCAAAAATAAAAATCCCGTTTTGGGTCAGATTATTATAAACCGATTCAAAAGCATCGATCACATCTTCATTGTTAATCAAATAACTCGTTGAACGTCCAGTTATAATAATTGCATCAACGGGGCTTTCCAGCGAAAAATGACGCATATCGCCATGTATAAAAGTACAGGTTTTATTTTTTTCCAAAGCAATATCAATCATGCTTTGGCTATAATCAAGCCCCAAATAATTATGGTTATTATCAAGAAATCTTTTGGCCAGATTCCCTGTCCCACTCCCAATTTCAAGTATAGAATTGCATTTATTTTCGTGGATTAACTTATTATAGAATTCATATTCTTCATCATAATCAATAAAGCTTTGGTACATGGCATCAAAAATCGCGGCCATTTTTCCAATAAATAAATTTTCCATGATAATTATTTGTATGCCATAAAATTAATCAAAAAATAAAGGACTGTCTTTCGATAGCCCTTTATTTTTTTGTTGATTATTTTTAAAATGTAAAGCTTAATCGTCCATAATAATAAGCCCCACTGAATCCCATTTGAACCGCATCCCAATATCCTCCTGCTTCAACCCAGTCATCTTGCTGATCTGGATAAATATTAAAAATATTATTTCCTCCAACACTTAATTTAAGAGAATTTGAAAGTTTAAATCCTAATGTTAAATCGGTCACCATTTTAGCGCTGTATTTATCTGTTGCTGCTGCAATTTGATTTTCAAATGAACCATAATTAGCTACATCTTCATACATCTGGTAGTCTAACAATTTCACTTCACTGAAACGTGTAAATGATAATCCCGTATTAAACCATTTTCGCTCATAGGTTAGATTTAATCCAAATTTACTTTCTGGCGCAGAAGCCAAAAGGAAAGCTTTTTCTCTCTCACCAAAGAAAATTTCTTTGTCTAAATTTCCGTTTTTTACATCTCCGATTTTCATGTGATTAATGTTACCTACCAAAGTTGCTCCAAAAGAATTTTCATTGATTTTCTTTTTCCATGCAAAAACCAAATCAAGTCCTGTCGTTTCAGTATCTACTCCATTAACAAAAAATTGTGCCTGATCTACTCCTAAATTTAATGATGTTGCATCAAAATATCCCGTTAAAACAATACGGTCTTTCACATTAATCATATACCCGTCAACTGTAACAGTAAAATCGCCAAAAGTAGCCGTAACCCCCAATGAGCCGTTTACAGCTTTTTCTTCGTTTAGTTTTTGTATTCCGAATGCTTGGGTAACTGGGCTATTGTTTGGTGATAGCAAAATTTCGGAAGCACCGCTTGATGAAAAATTGGTAAATCTTAAATTGTAATAAATTTGGGCTAATGAAGGAGCTCTAAATCCGGAACTCACAGAACCTCTAAAATTAATATTTTTTGTTGCTTTCAATCGGGCAGATAATTTTCCGTTTAGAGTACTCCCAAAATCACTGTAGTTTTCAAAACGGGCAGCTCCACTTAATAAAAAACTGTCTGTTATGTCAAATTCCGTGTCTGCATATAAAGAAAAATTGGAACGGCTTTGATCTACTGTGTTGGATGGGCTATAACCAGGAAAACCCTGTGAACCTCCAGGTCTTGGATTCCCAGATATTGGATCAATTGGCGCAGATTGCGTCGTTGGATCTGAGATAGGACGGCCATTTGTATCATAAGTGGCATATGAGCCTATTTCACCAGCAAAAATAGTAAATCGCTCAGTTCTGAATTCAGCCCCAAAAGCCAAATTCATCCCTTTCATCACTGAGCTATAGTTTTTTGAAAAATCAAAATTGGTCGTATTTTGACTCAAAGTATGCCCTCCTGCATCAAACTCTTTCGGAGATCTTTCTTCCAATGAAGCATTAATTGTTCCTTTGGTATAATAGTGAAAAAGGTTTTTACCAAAAGTATTGCTGATATCAATTTTCCAGCCTTTTTCTGTTTCAGTTCTAAATCCTGCCGCAACAGAATTGTCAATGATATTTGAGGTGATTCGTGGGGTATAGCCACCAGGATAAACAGACTCCACTACTCTTTCTCCATCATTTCTTGTAAAAGCATATGCGTCCGTATCCCTAAAGTTTCTTCCTCCAAAAGCATAAAACTCGGTCTTATCAGATACAGGAATGGATAAATTTCCAAAAAAATTGAATCCCTGTATTTCAGCTTCTCCAAATCCTTTTCTGAAATCAAATCCAGGACGCAAAGTTTTTTCTTTATTCATGTACTCAGTGGTAAAATTTGCAAATCCGCCTTTTTCACCAATAGCTACACCATAATTAGCTGTAATTTTCACAGAATTACCATCAAAAGTCTTATTCTTTCCAAAGGAATTTCCGTTGCCATTCTTGTCCAATCGATAACCATCTGTATTGGCAGTCCCAACAGGAAAATTTCCTTTTGCATTTGTATTGTATGCTCCGTAAGTCACTGATCCGTTTAGCTCATTTACATTATCATTTAAAGCAATATTGATAACTCCCGCAATAGCATCAGAACCATATTGTGCGGAAGCACCATCCCTCAAAATCTCTATTCTTTTAATAGATGAGGCCGGAATCGCATTCAAATCAGTTCCCGTGTTTCCCCGCCCTCTTGTTCCGAAAAGATTAATTAAAGAAGATTGATGTCTTCTTTTTCCGTTGATCAAAACAAGCGTCTGATCAGGGCCCAAACCTCTCAATGTAGCCGGATCCACGTGATCGGCACCATCTGAACCGGATTGTTTATTGGCGTTAAATGATGGGGCAACATATTGTAGGAGCTCATTGATTTCCAGCTTCCCACTTTGTGTTGTCACATCCTTCACACTGATAATATCAATTGGAACAGCAGAATTGACCACAGTCCTCTTGCTATTCCTTGAGCCTACAATTTGAACTTCCTTAAGTTCTTCTTCTCCAATTTCAGACAGATCAATATTAATTACCGATGCGTCTGCAACTTTTGAAACACTTTTGTATCCAATGTAACTAAAAATCAAAGTAGCCCCTTCACTTACTATCAATTTATACTTTCCATCCATATCTGCAGAAACGCCATTTTTTGTACCTTTTTCAAGGACATTAGCACCTGGAAGAGGAGAGCCTTTTTTGTCTTTTACGATTCCGGAAACTTCTTTTTGTGCCAACATTAATGTGACATTTAACAAGAAGAACATTAGCGCTATTTTTTTCATAATATTTAAGTTTGGTTTGATAATTAGTTAATTACAGGTTAAATATAACTAAATTTTAACACAATTGTTAAATAATGTTAAAAATAAAAAGCAGAAGTTAATAAAAAGTATTAATCTTGAAAATTTGCTTAACAAGCATTATTATATCTTATATTTGCAAACTTTTAAAAAAGATTATCATAAAAATAAATAACAGTTCTCTGTTATTTGTAAACAAACATAACATGAAAGCAGGAATTGTAGGATTACCAAATGTTGGAAAATCAACATTGTTCAATTGTTTATCAAATGCAAAAGCGCAAAGTGCCAACTTCCCATTTTGTACTATCGAACCCAACATTGGGGTAGTGAATGTACCCGATCCAAGGATTAACAAATTGGAAGAATTAGTAAAACCAGAGCGCGTACAAATGGCAACGGTAGATATCGTGGATATTGCCGGATTGGTAAAAGGAGCCAGCAAAGGTGAAGGACTGGGAAATCAATTCCTTGGAAACATCAGAGAGTGTAACGCCATTATTCATGTTTTGCGTTGTTTTGACAATGACAATATTGTTCACGTTGACGGAAACGTAAATCCAATCCGTGACAAAGAAACTATTGACATTGAACTACAATTAAAAGATCTTGAAACGGTTGAAAAACGTTTGGAAAAAGTAAACCGCGCCGCCAAAACCGGAAACAAGGAAGCCCAAACCGAAAAAGCGCTTTTGGACCGAATCAGAGAGGCTCTTTTGCAGGCGAAATCAGCTAGAACTGTTATTCCACAAAGCAATGACGAAGAAGCTTTGATGGAAAGTTTCCAATTGATTACTACAAAACCCGTTTTATATGTTTGTAATGTTGACGAAAATTCGGCTGTAAGTGGTAACAAATATGTAGACCAAGTTCGCGAAATGGTAAAAGACGAAGAGGCTGAAGTAATTATCCTTTCAGTAGGAGCAGAAGCCGATATCACCGAATTAGAAAGCTACGAAGAGCGTCAGGTTTTCCTTGAAGATATGGGACTTGCTGAGCCAGGAGCATCGGTTTTAATCCGTGCAGCTTACAAATTATTGAAACAACAAACGTATTTCACAGCTGGTGTAAAAGAAGTTCGTGCCTGGACTATCAATATTGGAGCTACTGCTCCACAAGCAGCTGGAGTTATCCACACCGATTTTGAAAAAGGATTCATTCGTGCCGAAGTGATTTCATACGACGATTATGTTCAATATGGCTCCGAAGCTAAAGCTAAAGAAGCCGGAAAATTCAAAGTTGAAGGAAAAGAATATATCGTAAAAGATGGTGATGTAATGCACTTTAGATTCAACGTGTAGTTTTTTAGGAGAATAGAATAAAGAAAATAGACAAAAACCTGCAAGAGTAAAATTTTGCAGGTTTTTTTTATGGACCAATTCCAGCTTTTCGTTTCAAGATTTTTCCATAACGCCTTTTTTTCTAAGACCATAAAGGAGCTTCCGTTGGTCGCTCTTTTTAGTCAAGAAGAAAATAGGCTTTATGAAAAAATGCTTTCCACTGCAATCTGGGGTGCCAAAAGATTTGTGCTTAAATCTGATTTTGTTTTTTTATGCGTAAATTCACTTAAAATTTATTCGTTAATGAAATGAAAAAAATCTATTTGCTTCTAGGGTTGCTGGCTATTTTTTGCTGTAAAAGAGCAGATGAACCAGCCGAAGTTGGTTTTGCCATACGTTTTGAAAATCCGCAACCCATAAATGACTTGGAATTGTCTAAAATTCCAAATAAATTCAGGGGGCTTTTTATGAATGCAGACTCCGTCTATTTTAATATTACCGACAAAATGATTCTTCGGGAATATTACAACAAATCTAGATTTCACAAAAGGTTATTGGATTCCATAAAAGGAGAATTTTATTTAAAAGGGAATCAATATATTTCCAAATTTAATAAAGATATTTATGATTATAGGTATCTCGGTGATTCAGTCGAATTTACCAACAGAAGGATAGATACATTTTTTATTTTTTCGGATGCACAAAAAGCAAAACGAATTGACGGACAATTGATCCTAAATTACAAGGATTCCATTTATTGGAAAATAAAAACAATTAGTCTGGATAAGACTATGCTTAAAATAAAATACATTTACTCTGAAGAAGATTTGAAAAGAATGGATTCAGTGACAAAAATCAAATCAACAATGATTGACTCTTCTTTATTTATTTTAAAACCCTCAAGAAACGAATTTAAGCGGATTATAAATTTAAAGAAATTTGGAGATGAATGGGAATACAAGAAAATCACAAAATAATTTAAGACAATTGTCGGTTCGTTTTTTATTTTTACTTTTTAATAAAACCAATTCTATATGAAAATCATTGCCTTTGCCGGAAGTCCAAGTAAAAAATCAATCAACAAAAAATTAGCAACTTATGCCGCTGGTTTATTCAATAATACAGACACAGAAATACTGGATTTAAACGATTATGAAATGCCTTTGTTCAGCGTTGATAAAGAAGCTGTAATTGGTCAACATGAATTAGCAAAAGCCTTTTTGGAAAAAATAGCCTCTGCCGATTTTTTAGTAGTTTCTCTTGCCGAAAACAACGGTAATTATTCTGCAGCATTCAAGAATCTTGTAGATTGGTGTTCAAGAATAAATGGAAAAATATTTCAGGAAAAACCAATGTTATTGATGGCAACATCACCGGGTGCGAGAGGTGGAGCCAGCGTACTTGAAATCGCAAAAAACAATTTTCCACGCTTTAATGCCGACATAAAAGCTGTATTTTCATTACCAAGTTTCAATGATAATTTTGATGTAGAAAATGGTGAAATTTCAAATTCTGAATTTGATAATCAATTAAAAGAGATCATAAAAAACTTATAATTTTCGAGACTAACCTTTTGGTTTTTCTATTTCTTTTCTCCTTTAATCCAATAAGTGTATATCCAAGTCAGGGTAAAAGAAGGTACAACATCTGTAAATGGCAATATTTCTTCAATAAAAGTCAAAACACCCGCTACTTTCCCTACTCTGCCTTGGTACATTTTGGTCATCAAAAAACCGGCAAGTGGTGCCCAAATAACATCGCCAAATTCGCCAATCCCCGGAATTGTAAAAGACAACATACCGATTGCATCGAAGAGAATTCCTAAAACCAAATTTTTGGTTTTTAAATTATTTTTTATTGCTATCGCGTTTTTAGCTTCCATTTCTTGAAATTAAATTTATTATAAATATACAAATCTAAACGCTAACTTTCAGATTTTATGTTTGCTATAACTAAATTGTTTCATGAGTTTCTCGAAAATTTTTAACCTCAAAGAATTAAGATAAATTACCAAATACTTTGTTTCTTTGTAAAAACAGTTTGAAATGATACACGCAAAAAACATACATAAATATTTTGATCAGCTTGAAGTACTTAAAGGAGTAGATTTACATATTAAAAAAGGTGAAATTGTTTCAATTGTTGGTGCTTCAGGCGCAGGAAAAACAACTCTATTGCAAATTTTGGGAACATTGGACAAACCAAGCCCAACAATCCCCGGAGGAACAATTGAAAGCGAAAAAAAATCAATTTCTTTAACCATTAATGGAGAAGATATTTTGAAAATGAACGACAAATCATTGTCCAAATTCAGAAATCTGAACTTAGGGTTTATTTTTCAATTTCATCAATTACTGCCTGAATTTACGGCTTTGGAAAATGTTTGCATTCCGGCTTTTATAGCCAATAAACCAAAAGCTGAAACCGAAAAGGAAGCAAAAAAATTATTGGAATACTTGGGATTGTCCCACAGAATAGATCACAAACCAAACGAGCTTTCGGGAGGAGAACAACAGCGCGTTGCCGTAGCAAGGGCTTTAATCAACAAACCCGACGTCATTTTTGCCGATGAACCTTCTGGGAATCTGGATACGCATTCTGCAGAAAACTTACATCAATTGTTTTTCCAACTTCGGGATGAATTTGGACAAACATTTGTAATTGTGACCCATAATGAAGAACTGGCCAATATGGCTGACAGAAAATTAGTTATGGTTGATGGGCAAATAGCAGACAAATAATAATTTAAAATGGTTCTGATTCTATTAAGTTGGATTTATATCTTTTTTTTGGCAATTAATCTCGGTTTTATCACCGACAAAATCCTACGACTAAAAAATCGAAATTTTGTTATCCATTCGGTTTTAGGGCTTTTTGCAAGCACTATTTTCAGTAGTATTTGGGCTATTTTTGGGAGAATAAATATTGAGTTTCACATCATTCTATTACTCGCTAATCTTGCCATTTTTTTAAAGTATCAAAAAGAAATTTGGCTTTTGTATAAATCCTTTTTTCAAGAATTATATTCACTTACAGTTTCTTTAAAAATAGCATTATCCATTACAACAATCTTAATTTTAGCTCAATGCGCTTCCATTCCCTATGTATTGGATAACGAATCGTATTACATCCAAACCATAAAATGGATTAACGAATATGGCTTTGTAAAAGGTTTGGCCAACTTACATTTTTTCCTCGCACAAACAAGCGGTTGGCATATTCTGCAAAGCGCTTTCAATTTTTCATTTTTATACGATAAATTCAATGATATAAGTGGTTTTTGTCTTTTGCTAGGAAATATATTCTCAATAGTAAAATTGAATGATTATTTCAAAAACAACAATCAAAATTACCTAATTATTGGACTGCTCCCATTGGCAAACGTGTTTTTCTTCCAATTTATAAGTGCTCCTTCGCCGGATATTCCTATTTATATTTTTTCATTCGTTATCTTCTTTTATTTTTTAGAAAATTTCAAAACACTTACTGTTGAAAATTTCAATCTGATAGTGATTTTGGTTCTGTTTTCGTTGTTTATAAAAACCACTTCAGTTGCTCTAATTTTACTTCCGATTCTTTTATTCTTCAAAAATCTAAAAAAACTAGTACCTCATCTTCTAAAACCAATACTAATTTCAATTATTGTTTTAACTCTTTTTATGGTTAAAAATACCATTATCAGTGGTTTTCCATTTTTCCCAATAATTAATTTTCATTTCTTCGAAACTAATTATAGAATTCCTGAAACAATTGCCAGATTATATTATCAGGAAACAAAGCTGTATGGTTACTTTTTAACAAATGAACAATACGATAAAATGTCTGTTTATGAGCTATTCATAAGATGGATTTCTTTACCAAAACTCCATGGCTTATTTAATAAATTGAGCATTTTCCTTATTATTATCTGCCCGATATTAATATACAAGCGTTTTCACAAAAAGGCTATATGGTCTCTTTTCTTTATCATGTGCTTACAGCTTGTACTACTCCTTTTTTCTTCTCCACAGTACCGATTCTACATGAATTTTTTATTGTTTTTTTCTTTTTTCTTATTTGCTTTAATTGTAAACAAAGAAAGAATCATACTTATATTCCTGTACTTTTCAATTTTTGTACCCGGATTTATTTTATTGACCCCAATTAATTTGAATGCTTTCACGAACAACAAAAGAGCTTTGACTGCAAGTAGTTTTTCAGCAAAAAATATCATTTTCCCATATAAAAACACAAAACTCAATACGGAGTTTGAACATCTAAAAAATGATAATCTCTATTTTTATTCTCCTGTTGGAAATGATTTTTTCTGGGGTACAGGCGATGGAAAACTTCCCTGTGTAAATAAAGCTCAAATCGAATATTTCAATTACTATTACCACATAAAACCACAAATGCGGACAACTGATTTAAAAGATGGTTTTTACGCCAAAAAAACTTCGAAAGAATAAAACAATGAATAAAACTGAACTCAAATCTTTTCTGGACGAGAAAGTAGCTTTGTACAATAACACCGATTTCATCGAAAGTGATCCTGTTCAAATTCCACATTTATTTATACAAAAGGAAGATATCGAAATTGCGGGGTTCCTCAGTGCATCGATTGCTTGGGGCAACCGCAAAATGATTATCAAAAACTCTCATAAAATGATGGATTTGATGGGTAATTCACCTTATGACTTTGTGATGTCACATCAGGAAACCGACTTAGAACGACTGGAATCTTTTGTTCACAGAACGTTCAACGGACAAGATTTCATTGGTTTTATTGAAGGATTACAGCATATTTATCAAAATCACGGCGGACTGGAATCTGTTTTTGCAAAACACCAGGAACCCAATTCTATGCAAAAAAGCATTTCTGAATTCAAGAAAATATTCTTTGAGATTCCACACCAAAACCGTACCCAGAAACACATCTCAGATCCAATGAATGGTTCGGCAGCGAAAAGAATCAACATGTACCTAAGATGGATGTGCCGTCAGGATAACAAAGGAGTTGATTTAGGAATTTGGAAATCCATTTCAGCTTCACTACTATCCTGTCCGCTGGATGTTCATTCCGGAAATGTGGCTCGAAAACTAGGTTTACTAACCCGAAAGCAAAACGACGGAAAAGCATTAACTGAATTAGATTCAAATCTTAGAGAATTAGACCCTATCGACCCTGTAAAATATGATTTTGCTTTATTTGGGTTGGGCGTTTTTGAAGGTTTTTAGGCTAAGAAACTGTTGCTCCCTTTTCATTTTGTCTATTTACAAATACACTATCACTACAAACTGTTTCTATTATTTTAATCAAAAGATTAAGAATAATCATTATCTTTATGTATTATTTAATAAAAAAATAGCCCGATAATGGCTTGATTTTTGTAATATCATTCAAAACGCCCCACTGTAATGGATGTATTGGTATATTATTTAATTCTCATTATCCTCCCCATCATGACCGGTGGGCTTTTCTTATTAATAGCCACTCTCATCATCAATAGATTTTTTTACGACTTATCCAAACCAAAACTGGAAGCTGCAAAAAGTGAAATCGACAACTTTTTAACCAATATGATTTTTACTCCTTTTGAAAAGAGTTATTTCAAAACGGAAATTGAAGCATTCAAGAAAACTATCCCTTTTAAAAAAAAATGGTGTAAAAAATTAGTGCTGAACGAAATTATTTTTTTGAAATCGAATTTAAAAGGTGATGTTACCAAAACTTTCCAATTTATATACGAACAATTTAATTTGTTTGAATACACTTTAAAACTCATAAAAAGCCATCGATTCTATTTGAAGTGTCTTGGAATGTACCAATTGGAATCATTAGGATATAAACGAGGGTATCTTTTTATCGTTCCTCTACTAAACCATAAAAATAAAAGTATCAAATCCAGAGCTTTTTTGACTTTAATTTCATTGAGACCTAATAAATTAGAAACTCTAATTGATTTCTCGCATCAAATCACTATTGCCGAAGAAATCAACATCATGGATATTTTACACCAGAAAAAAACAAAAATACCAACCAATTTGAGTCAATGGAATAAATCTGAAAATGTTTCAATCATCAAATTAGGAATTAAACTAATGGTATTTTACAACTATACCAATGACAATGAAACCATTATAAAACTACTAAAACACAATGATAAATCTATTCGTTATGAAGCCATTATTGCAGTGAATTTCTTATACATTCACGAGGCCGAAACTGCATTAATCGAACAATTTAAGCAAGAAGACACACAAAATAAATTAGAAATATTCAACACACTTTCAGAAATTGGCATGAAAGATTCTGAAGAATTTATCGCAGAATTATTGGAAAATAAAACAGCCGAAAATATTAAACTTGAAGCCGTTTATTGTCTAAACAAAATAAACCCAAATTATTTTGATGAACATTTTCTTGATAATGAGGATGTCCAAAAAATGGTCAAACATATTAAAACACCTTATATCTAATGCTAGAAAGTATCTTAAATATATATGCTTATTTCGTAGGAATATTTTCCTTAACTTATATCATTTGCTATTGCATTTTGGCAATACTGTCCTATTATGCAATAAAAAGATATCTGAACACCAAAAATTACATTCCAAACAATGTCATCATCAAATCCAATTATATTCCAGGAGTTTCAGTTATCGCTCCAGCATTCAATGAAGGAGCAACAGTTGTATATAATGTAAAGTCATTGCTCTCACTGACATACCCAAAATATGAGGTGGTGCTAGTAAATGATGGCAGCAGTGATGATACACTTGAAAAACTAATCCAAGAATTCGAATTAATAAAAGTTGATTTTTATTATCAGGAAAAAATTAAAACTAAAGGCAAAGTAAGAGGTCATTATAAATCTACAAATCCGCTTTACTCTAAATTATTGGTCGTTGATAAAGAAAATGCAAAAAGTAAAGCCGACGCTTCCAATGCTGGAATAAACTCCTCAAAACACCCTTTATTTGTGTGTACCGACGTAGATTGTATTTTAAAAAATGATACCATTATAAAACTTGCCAAACCTTTTATAGAAGGAAAGAAAAGAGTCATTGCATCGGGAGCGGGTATCCGAATTTCAAACTCCTGCGAAGTCAAAGATGGTTTTTTGGTCAAAATTCATTTCCCAAAAGGTTGGTATCCCAGATTCCAGGAATTAGAATATGTACGCGCTTTTCTTTTTGGTAGAATGGCCTGGAGCCAAATTAATGGTTTGTTGTTGGTTTCCGGCGGATTAGGAATGTTTGACAAAGAAATTGCTGTTGCAGCTGGCGGATATTGGCACAAATCATTAGGAGAAGACATGGATCTTATCATCCGAATGAGAAAATACATGTATGACAACAAATTATCCTTTTCGATTCAATACATCCCAGAGTCTCTTTGCTGGACAGAAGTACCTTCTACCAAAGAAGTCCTGATTCGTCAACGTGTTCGATGGGCAAGAGGACTAATCCAAACCTTATATTTGCACAAAAACATTTTTTTAAATCCAAAATACGGAAAAACGGCTTTCCTGATATTCCCCTATTTCTTTCTCTTTGAGTTTTTGATACCTATTCTGGAGTTGGTTGGAATAATTGTCTTAATTCTAAGTTTCTTCGTTCTAGATTTGGATTATCATAATTTTCTCTACTTATCATCTACGGTATATCTATTTTATCTCATCATAACATTTATATCAATATTATTAGACGAAATTATCTACAAAAACTACGCCAATACAAAAGAGATCATATCGCTTATTCTAATGGCAATAATCGAACCTTTTTGCTACCATCCAGTAAATGTGTACGCTTCCCTAAAAGGATATTACCATTTTTTTAGACAAAAAGAGCAAAGCTGGGGAAATATGCAAAGACAAGGTTTTAATACTACCCCAAAACAAAATTAGATTACTCAATATAAAATTAAAAAAAGGCATGAAACATAAAAATCACATCAAAATTCTATTTATCCTTTCTCTTTTACTGGGAATAACGAATAATAATGTCGTTTGGTGTCAAAAAATTGATGTTGACAGTCTTTTGAATGTTGCAATAAAAGAAGTAAACAAAGACAAAAACTATGAATCGGCGTTGAAGAAAACCCAATTAGGAATAAAATTAGCCCCTGATTATCTGGATTTTCATTTATTGGCAGGGAGAATTTATCAACTAACTAGCGTAAAAGACAGTGCCCGGTATTATTACAACCATGTCATCGACAAAAATCCTGTGTATGAAGATGCTTTCACCTACCTCATCAATATGGATATCGAAGAAAAAAACTATACCGATGCCGAAATAGTGGTCGATAAAGCAATTACCGCACATCCCGGTAAAAAAGATTTTCGATACAAAAAACTTTCTATCTACGAATTACAGGGGGACAAGAAAAAAAGCCAAGCATATTTAAAAGAAATGCAGACGCTGTATCCCAAAGATTCCGAATTTAAACTGCATTATTTTATAGAAGACACCAAATATAATTCAGACCGTATCGGGATCAACTACAACTTCACCACATTCGATAGATCAGGTTATGGCCCCTGGCATTTTGGAAGTTTACAATATATCGCGCAACGAAACTGGGGATCAGCAATTGCCAGAATTAATTATTCCAACCGATATGCCAACGGGCAAAGTATGGTCGATGGTATTCAATATGAAGCCGAAAGTTACTTTTTTACAAGTAAAAACAGCTATTCGTATGCAGGTGTTGGGTACAGTAGCGACCCTGTATTCCCAAAATTAAGGCTTGGATATTCCTTTTTTCATAACTTCAAGAAAGGATGGGAAGGCGATTTGGGTATTCGATACATCGATACCGAAGACACAAATTTTCCTTCTGCTGTTATTGGAGTCGGGAAATATTTAGGCTCCTATTGGCTCAATCTGAGATCTTACTTCTTGTTTGACAACAGTACGGTCTATCCCGTTTTTACACTTACAAGCCGGTATTATTTCAATACCCGATTCGATTATTTATCTCTGATTGCCGGTTACGGGACTTCGCCTGACGAGCGCACTACCCTTGGCCAAATCGAACAGCGTTTATCTCTTGATTCCTTTAGAATTGGGAGCGGATACAATCGTTTATTTGGAGAGCATTACATAACAGGATTGCAGATATCCGTAAATAATCAAGAATACACACCTGGTTCAAAACAAATCGAAACCGAAATAGCATTGATGTTCCAATATCAATTTTAAAAAAAAACGGTATAATTTTTGTAAACCATATTGATATTTAGTTCGCCAATAAAATAAATTTGATTTGGGCGTGTCCCATCTCGTCCAAAAAGACGAGATGGGTCGGGTTTTTCGCTCCCGCTTTTTTCGCCCCTTAAAAAAGGGACAAAAAAGAGCTCCGCTTCACCCCCTCACGCGGATGATTGCCACAAAACAAAATAGTGCAAACTAAAAAAAGAACTAAACAATAAATAAATTGCAAACAAAACATTTTTATACCGCAATTCCTTTTTTATTATTCCTTTTCAACGTCAAAATTATGGCTCAAGACTCCCTTAATTTAGCGAATGCAAAAGGGCAAGAAGTTACTATACTTGCCTCTGGTCAAGATACCCAAAAAGCTGCCGCGCTTTTAAAAACATATTTGGATCAAGCCTTTGAACAACCTTTCCTTATTCAAAATGAAGGCAAAAAAAACAATGGTAATTCAAAAATAATTCTGGAAATTTCTAACGATAACAAAATAGTAGAAAACACTTTTATTATCAAAAGTGATGAAAAAAACATCCATTTGATTGGTTCGGATGAAAAGAACCTGCGTTACGCTGTTTATACTTTATTAGAAACATGGGGGTTTAGAAAATACACTGCAAAAGACACTTTTATTCCAAAATTAAAACAAGTCACATTTCCCAAAAACTCAAATCACACCTACAAACCTTCATTCGAATATCGTGCCTTATTTTATCCCGATTGTTATGATGAAGCTTTCAGAGATTGGCACAAACTGGACTGGCACATCAATGATTTTGGAATTTGGGGACATTCCTTTCATAAATTGGTTGATGTCAAAACTTATTTCAAAACCAATCCTGAGTTTTTTGCCCTGTACGAAGGAGAACGAAATGGTGAGTCACTGTGCATGTCCAATGATACCGTAGTTAAAATCATCACCAAGAAAATGGGTGAAATTATTGAACAAAATCCCAATGCAAAATTTTTCTCAGTAAGCCAAAATGATGATGTCGTGTATTGTGAATGCAACCGATGTAAAGCCTTAAACGAAAAATACGGAGGTCCTCAAGGTTCATTTTATTATTTCCTAAATAAAATAGCGGCACAATACCCCAAAACCAAAATCACAACATTAGCCTATCTTCATACCTATCGTGCACCAGTAAATTTGAAAATCGAGCCCAATATTTATACCCTTTTTTGCCCAATCCAACTGAATAGAGGAAAAGCAATTACAGAAACTTCAAACAATAAACCTTTTCTCGAAATCCTTAAAAATTGGAGCACAACGACCCAACATCTGTATTTATGGGACTATACTGTAGAATTCACCAACTACCTTTCCCCTTTTCCTAATTTTCAAACTTTTTCAAAAAACTATAAACTCTACGAACAAAATAAAGTGAAAGGTCTATTTGTGCAGGGATATGCTGATGTACCTGGGGATTTATACGAACTGAGACAATATCTTTTATCCAAAATAATTTGGAATACCCAAACCGATCTTGAAGCGATAACCAATGATTTCTTGAATGGATTCTATGGAAAAGCGGCTCCATTCGTTAAACAATACATTAATCTGCTTACACAATATCAAGAAAAAACAAACCGATATCTGGACATTTACACAGATCCAATTCAAAACAGAAACACCTTCCTCACTCCTGAGGCCATGGATCAATACGATAAAATCATCAATCAGGCCGAAATGGCTGTAAGCGATGATCCAATTCTTTCAAAACGAATTTTAAAATTAAGACTAGCTCTGGAATATGTGTATTTTGAGCAAGCAAAATTTTACGGAAAAGACAAACACGGGATGTTTGCCGAGAAAAACAATAAAGATCAAGGCAAACAACTTAGGGAACGGGTGCTGAACTTCACGAAACATTGTAATGAATTTGGAATTTATGAACTCAGTGAAGGTGGTCTATCCCCAGATAAATACTATGAAGAATGGCTTGCTATAGAAAAAAACACTTGTAACCATTTGGGAGAAAAATACGAAATCCGCTTTTTGACTAATCCAGCCGAAGAATATAAAGGCAAAGGAAGTTATGGATTGGTTGATGGCGTTCGGGGATCCAAAAACCCAGCTATTAACTGGATTGGTTGGTATGGCTCCAATCCGGAAATAGAATTGAATACACAAAAATTAAATTTCAACACTATCCGAATCAATTCCTTAAATGATCAAAGACATTGGATTTTTACTCCAAAAAAAATTAGCATCTACGGACTTAAAAAGGAGAAATGGCAACTAATCACCCTATTAGAAAGCGATGAATTAACTGAGAGTACTGAAGTAACCATTAAATCCTGGGAATTAAAATCCAACACCTTTAAAGAATACAATCTGTTGAAAATTGAAGTCGAAAATCAAAAAGAATTACCTATTTGGAGAAAACGAAAAAATAAAAAACCAATGGTAATGATTGATGAAATTGAGTTATATAATGAATAAAAAAAAGATTATACATAACTAATTAAAACAAACTTTTTGTGTCAATATCCATGCATAAGATAATTTATTTTTAAAAAATATATTTGTAAAATTATTTGCATAAAAAAATAAAAAAATGTACTTTTATCGATATTATTAGTTGTTTTATCGATTAAATAGAAAGTTCTTACTAACAAAATGCTATTTTTAAATTATTACTTACTAAAATGAACAATCTTTTTCAAAAGTAAATTCAAATAAAATTAGCCCCCTTTGTACAACACTATTTAATCAAACTAATTTACAGTATAGATTGGGCATTTAAATATTAAAAAAGATTATGATTTTGGGTATGTTATTCAAAAAATAATGATTGGTAAACATTAATCCCCTTTTGTTTACCAATCATAAGCTATCGAAAAACCATTCTTGAACATAACTTTCCAATTGTTGTTTTCGATTAAAATTATAACCGTTTTACGATAAATTATTTTTTATACCAGCACTACCAAAAAAATTAATTAAAAAAACTTAATATTTTTTAACAACACAATTCGATCTTACATAATTTTTTACACTCTAAAAAAAAAAATTGGCATAGTTGTTGTAAAAAAGTTATAAATGCATTTCAACTGATTAATTTGCTTTCATACATTTTGAAACCAACGAACTTAAAAGGAAATGATTAAACGATAAAAACATGAACAATTCAAATTTTAAAATATTAATTGCTGAGGATGATGTTTTAATGATCAAAATCCTTGAATTCATACTAAAAAAAGAAGGATATCAGGTAACCTCTTGCAAAGATGGCTTGAGTGCGATTGAAAAAATCCCAGTACTTGTTCCGGATTTGATTATTACCGATATCATGCTTCCATTTCGTTCCGGACTGGAAATTATCAATTTCTCGAAAGAAAACTATGGCAATATGCCAGTTATTGTAGTTTCTGCTTTAGGAGAAGAAGAAGGAACCGTTATCGAAGCTTTTAATCTTGGTACCGATGATTTTGTTTCAAAACCATTTAACCCAAATGAATTGTTGCTTAGGGTAAAACGCTTATTTGCAAAAAAAATACAAAGCATAAAACCGAAAGAAAATATTAGCGCCTAAAAAGGTAAATATTTTCCAAATTCATCTTTTTATTCTCTCTAAACCTCCATAAGCTATTACCACAAATAGAATATGGAGGTTTGTTTATTTTTATCTATCAATCATTTAAAAAATACATTTAAGGGATTTAATTTATGTGAATCTCAATTTTACTATCTATCAATATTTTACCAAATAAAACCAAAGTTAGCCTGCCCCTTCTTTCCTTAGTTTCAAAAAACCTATCTTTGCACAAAATTTAAATACAAATGAGTACTTTCGAACAATTCAATCTCCCTAAATCGGTACAAAAAGCAATAGACGATTTAGGTTTTACATCGCCAACTCCCATTCAGGAAAAAACTTTTTCCGTGATTATGTCTGGCCGCGATATGATGGGAATTGCACAAACGGGTACTGGTAAAACATTTGCCTATTTATTGCCTTTATTGAAACTATACAAATTTTCCCCTAGCCACACCCCGAAAATCGTAATCCTTGTTCCTACCCGTGAATTGGTGGTTCAGGTTGTGGAGGAAGTTGAAAAGTTGACCAAATATATGTCCGTTCGTACCATCGGAATTTTTGGGGGAGTGAACATCAATACCCAAAAAACAACCGTTTACCAAGGTTGTGATATCCTTGTGGGAACTCCGGGACGTGTTATGGACTTGACATTGGACAATGTGATTCGGTTTGAGGATATGCAAAAACTGGTAATTGACGAGTTTGATGAAATACTTAATTTGGGTTTCCGTACGCAATTAACAGCTATCTTGGCGATGATGCCGAAAAAACGCCAAAACATTCTCTTCTCGGCTACAATGACAGATGAAGTGGATGCTATTTTGAATGATTATTTTGATTATCCGGAAGAAGTTACGCTGGCACCATCCGGAACGCCTTTGGAAAATATAACACAAATTACTTATCAGGTATCGAATTTCAACACCAAAATCAATCTATTAAAACATTTATTGGAAACAGATGAAGACATGAGCCGAGTATTGGTTTTTGTGAATAACAAAAAGATTTCCGATATGGTTTTTGACAAAATCGAGGAAGATTTTGAAGGCCAATTTGGAGTAATCCACTCGAATAAATCACAGAATTACCGTTTGAACACGATGGCGGAATTTCAGGAAGGTAATCTTCGCGGACTGATCACTACCGATATCATGGCGAGAGGTTTGGACATTTCGAATATTACTCACGTTATCAACTTCGAAATGCCGGAATTACCGGAATTATACATGCACCGTATTGGTCGAACAGGTCGTGCCGATGCAACCGGAACCGCTATCAGTTTCATTACTCCTCGTGAGGAAGAATCAAAGATTGCCATCGAAATTTTGATGGATATGGAATTGAATTATGAAACTTTCCCTGAAGATGTGGAAGTTTCTAATAAATTAATTGGCCCTGAAAAAGACAGGCAACAATTTAAACTATTAATAAAACCCAAAAAACTGGAAGGCGATGGTGCTTTTCACGAAAAAAGCAAGAAAAACCAAAAAGTCAATTTAGGCGGCCCTGGTGTTACCAAGAAAAAAACACATGGTTCTGTCAATAGAAATATGCTAAAAAATCAAGCAAAGAAGCGTAAGAATAAAAAGTAAATTCCAAAGCCTAAAAATGAGTTACATTTTTAGGCTTTTCTTTTAGATATTTAAAAGTAAATTCTCTAACGGAAAATGGTCAATAACACTACCTCCGTAATGTGCGATTTGGATCTTTTTGTCTTTACCAATTAAAAAATCAGCTGGAATTTGATGAAACGTTCCTTCCACTTTTCCTCCTGCCTTAAAACCTAATTGAATTGCTTCTGACAAATGCTGAAATCCCTTAACAGACATTGTTTGCATTGTTTTTAACCAAGATGGACGTACTTTATAAAGTTTATATAAATCCCTATTAGTATCGGCAATGATTGTGAAGTCAAAATTGTGCCGATTTGCAATACTTACTTTTAGACTATCAGCCGGAGATTCGAAAACTGTTATCAATTTTATTCCCTTTTTATCAATTGCCTCCTTATGCTTCATGATTTTAGAAATTTGAAGATTGCACATTGCGCATTCAGCGTAACGAAAAAAACTCAACAGAATTTTTTGATTTTGGATCTGAGCCAAATCTATAGTATTTCCAAAAATATCTTTGGCAACAAACAAAGGCGCTTTTTGTCCTGAAACTAATTTCATAATCAATGATTTTTAAATTTTACAATCACAAATTTGAAATTTTAAAAATCCATTCTTCTTGATTAAAATCAAGAAATCTTGGCTCGAATCCTACTCAAGGTTTCAGGTTTCATCATAAGGTAAGAAGCAATATATTTCAAAGGTATTCTATTAATAAGATGTCCGCTTCTTTTAATAAATACCGAATATCGCTCGTGGGGTTTTAATGTAAGTAACTCCACTTGTCTCTGAATATGCCCTGTCAAAGTATATTCTAACATCGACTGATACCAAAATGCAATTTCCGAATTCGTATGAATTAACCGCATTAAATCAGCTTTGGCAATGGCAATCAATTCAGTATCCAAAATGGCTTCAATACTCATCAACGAAGGTTTTCCTTCTATAAAAGTCTGAAAACAGGTAATCAATGAATTTTCATAACCAAAACCCAAATTAATTTGTTCTCCGTTCTTATCAATCACAAACAAGCGCACACAACCTCCCTTCACAAAATACAAATTAGAATCCTGCTGATTGAAATTCAATAATATTTCTTTGGATTTAAGTCTTTTATCCTTGTTCCAAAACTCTAATAAGACCTCAACTGAATCAGCTCCTAAAAGTGATTTTTGGGATAGAAACTGTGATAATTCAGCATTCATAACAATACAGCTATTGAAATTTTTATTTGGCAAACACCAAACAAACTGGAGAGCACAAATCAAATCTTTTCTTTGTGTCCGTAAGCGTTCCCTTTCTTTTGTTAATCTTAAAAATCACGATATCATTTGTATATTGATGTCCCACCAAAAGAAATTTTCCAGTAGGATCAATCACAAAATTCCTTGGACCTTTACCTAAAGTGCTTACTTGTCCTTTCCAAGTTATTTTTTTTCCTTTTCCGGAAATCTTAAAAATAGTAATGTTATTAGCATCACCTCTGTTTGAAGCATATAAAAACTTCCCGTTTGGTGAAATGTGAATATCGGCAGAGCTGAAAGTTCCATTATAATCTTTGGCTAAAATAGAAGTTTCATTAATTTGGGTCAATTTTCCTTCTTGGTAACTAAAAGTAGTCAATGAACCGTCTAGCTCTTGCAACAAATAAACGTATTTCCCATTCTTGCTAAATGTCAAATGTCTTGGTCCGCTTCCCGCCTTTACCGAAACACTGTCCTTTAATGATAAAACTCCATCCGTCGCAGTAGGATTGTAATTATACACATAGACTTTATCTGTTCCTAAATCATTGCTTAAAACATATTTTTTATCTGGCGAAAAATAAACCATGTGAACATGCGGTTTTTCCTGTCTTTGGGCATTCACCCCTTTTCCGTAATGCTGAATGACTTGTTTGGCTTCAGCTAAACTCCCATCTTCTTTTTTACCAAAAACCGAAATATTCCCACCCGAATAATTAGCAACAATTACATTTTTATCATCATTGATAATATAACAAGGATCAGCTCCTTTGGAACTTACATTATTGATAAAATTAGCTTTTCCACTTGCAGCGTCAAACGAAAAAGAACTTACAGTACTTTCTTTTCCATTTTCATTTACAGCATAAATGAATTTTTCATCCTTAGAAAGTGACAAATAACTTGGATTAGAAATACTGTCTGAAGATTTTTTTAATCGAATTTGGGCTTTATTGGTATCAAATTCATATACATAAATTCCTTTACTATAACACGAGTTAGTATAGGTTCCTACAATTAGATTGACTTTGTTTTTTTGAGCCAATACCGAGGCTAAAGATGAAATTAATAGAAGAAACAGATAGACTTTTTTCATATAGGTAGTTTTCAGAAAAGCTAAAATACTTATTTTCTTTCAGAATTAACCTGTTTCTACACTCTTTTGAAAAATAACAACAACATCAGGGAAAACTGTTTACAAATTTGTATTTTTGAATCTCAAAATTCAATGAACTTCATTGTTTTAAATCCTGTGAAGCAAACAAAATCTCAGAATGCACTTTAAACAGCCCGAAATTCTATACTTTCTATTCTTGTTGATTGTTCCAATTTTGGTGCATTTATTTCAATTAAGGCGTTTCAAAAAAGAATATTTCACCAATGTTCGTTTCCTAAAAATCCTTTCGATTCAAACCCGAAAAAGTTCCAAAATCAAAAAATGGTTACTCTTGACCTGTAGAATGCTATTGCTCGCCTGTATTATTATTGCATTTGCACAACCTTTTTTTGAATCCAAAGACAGCAAAAATGCCAGCAATGAAATGTATATCGTACTGGACAATTCCTTCAGTATGCAAGCGAAAGGAAAAAAAGGGGAATTGTTAAAACGTGCCGTTCAGGAACTATTGGAAGAAACTCCCGAAAACGCAACTTTTTCTTTACTGACCAATAATGACAGTTACTGGAATACCGATATCAAAACTATTCGAAGTGAACTCCAAAACTTAAAATACAGTGCTACACCTTTTCAACTTACTACTATTTTAGCCAAAATTAAAGCACGAAAATCAGCCTTCAAGAAAGACATCATCATCATTACCGATGCTGTGGGATTGACTCCAAATCAATTAAAAAACATAGATACTGATAACGTTCCCTATTTTATTGTCCCAAAAGCCGAACAAAAAAACAATGTGGCTGTTGACAGCGTTTTTATTCGCCAAACTCTGGATGATTTTTACGAGTTAGGCATCAACGCAACAAACTATAGTGAAGATTTTAAGCCAATTTCTATGGCTTTGTACAACCAAAACAAATTGGTTGCCAAAACCATCATTAATTTTAAGAATAAAAATGAAACGGTTAATTTCACTATTCCCAAACAGGCTTTTCACGGCTATGTTTCCATCGAAGACAATGATTTAACTTATGACAACAAATTGTTTTTTAGCATTTCTAAAATCAAAAAAACGAACGTCATCAGTATAGGAGCTCCTGAAAAAAACAATTTTCTAGGCCGAATTTATACCAATGATGAATTCAATTACGGTTCTTTTGCGCTAAGCAATTTGGATTACAACAGTATCGACAAGCAAGATGCTATTATTCTAAATGAACTGGACGAAATTCCGCAAGCATTACAAACCACTTTAAAATCATTTGTGAACAAAGGCGGAAACCTGATTGTAATTCCGTCGGAAATAGTTTCAATTTCTAATTTAAATACCTTTTTGAAACAATTTGGAACCACACAATTTCAATCATTGGAACCAAATGAAAAACTAATTACCAAAATCAACTTCAATCATCCGTTATTTGCTGGCGTTTTTGAAAACAAAACCAATAATTTTCAATATCCAAAAGCAAAAAAGACTTTCGTTATTTCAACTACAAGTCCATCGGTTTTAAATTTCGAGGATCAATCCCCATTTTTAACAGGACTCAAAAATGCCGTTTCATCCATTTATGTTTTTTCGGCTCCAATAAACACTTTAAATTCCAATTTCCAACAATCGCCTTTGATTGTTCCCGTGTTTTACAAAATGGCTTTGAGCAAACCGAATAATGGCATTAGCGCCAACACCATTGGCAACAGCAGCTCTTATGTAGTTTCGGTTTTATTGTCTAAAGACGAAATTCTGACGGTAAAAAATCAGGAAGAGCAATTTATTCCCGTGCAAAAACTGCTAAATAATAAGGTGCAGCTTTTCTTTAATGACTACCCTGAAAAAGCTGGTAATTACACCATTTACGATACTCAAAAACCAATAGAAAACATCAGTTTCAATTACCCAAGAACCGAAAGCGATCTGAATCAAGTCAACGAAAATTTATTATCCGATTATAAAACAGGTGATTCCATTTCAACCATTTTTGATACGTTACAAACCAACCGAACGGACAATCAAATTTGGAAATGGTTTATTATCTTTGCATTGCTTTTCCTAGCGTTGGAAACGGCAATCATCAAATTTGTGAAATAACAATTCTGTTTTCTAATAACTACAAACGACACATGAAAATAATCATCCGAAGCGCCAAAATTATCGATTCGAAAAGTCCCTTTCACAACCAGACTGTAGATCTTTTAATTGTAGATGGTTTTATAAAAAAAATAGGAACGGCACTTCCAAATACCGATAATGCCGAAGAAATAAAACTAGATAATCTGCATCTTTCACAAGGATGGTTTGACAGTAGTGTTTCGCTTGGAGAACCCGGTTTTGAAGACAGAGAAACTATTGCAAACGGACTGGAAGTGGCCGCCAAAAGCGGTTTTACTGGCATTGCTTTGCAACCTAACTCCTTCCCTATCATAGACAATCAGGCGCAAGTGAATTTTGTAAAAAACAAAGCCAATGGTTTTGCTACACAACTTTTTCCAATCGGGGCTCTAACTAAAGGCAGTGAAGGCAAGGACATGGCCGAATTATACGATATGAAAAATTCGGGAGCAGTTGCCTTTGGTGATTACACAAAAAGTTTAGACAATGCCAATTTGCTAAAAATAGCTTTACAATATGTACAAGATTTTGACGGATTGGTAATTGCTTTTGCGCAGGATGAAAAAATAAAAGGAAATGGTGTTGCCAATGAAGGAATAGTTTCTACCCGATTAGGATTGAAAGGAATTCCAGATCTCGCCGAAGAATTGCAAATTGTTCGAAACTTATTTTTATTAGAATACACTAGCGGAAAAATGCATATCCCAACCGTTTCTTCAGCAAAATCAGTTCAATTAATTAAAGAAGCAAAAGCAAAAGGACTGAATGTAACCTGTAGCGTAAGCGTTCATCATTTGGTACTAACCGATGAAAAATTAGAGGGCTTTGACACCCGATATAAAGTAACTCCTCCATTGAAAACTGAAAGTGACAGACAAGCATTGATCAACGGCGTTTTGGACGGAACGATTGACATAATTACCTCCGATCACAATCCTATCGATATCGAACACAAGAAAATGGAATTTGACTTGGCTAAAAATGGAACTATTGGTTTAGAAAGTGCTTTTGGAGCTTTGATGACGGCACTTCCATTGGAAACCATAATCGAAAAATTTACCGATGGAAAAACTATTTTTGATATTCCAAAACACGGCATCTGTGAAGGAGAAATTGCGGATATTACTTTATTCAATCCGGAAGGCAATAGCGTTTTCACAAAAGAAAATATACTTTCAAAATCCAAAAATTCAGCATTCCTTGGCACCGCTTTAAAAGGAAAAGTTTATGGAATTTTGAACCAAGGAAAACTAATCTTAGGATAAAAAATGAACAACTCCGTCGAAGCTGGAAAAACAGCAGCCATTACCAGTTATATTTTAGGGATTGGCGTATTTATAGCCATGTCGATGAACAGCGAAGACAAAAATGAATTTGCTTCCTTTCATATTCGGCAAGGACTTGGACTAACAATTACTTTTATTTCTTTAGGACTGATTATCAATAATTTCAATAGCCTGATGATTTCTGCCTCAATGTGGATTTTCATTTCTGTTTTATGGACCTATGGAATATTTGGTGCTATAAAAGGCGAAACAAAACCTGTCCCGCTACTTGGGGAATACTTTCAAAAATGGCTTAAAAGCATCTCATAAAAATTACACTTCATCTGTCAAGTCGAGCACAGTCGAAACTCAATACTCAATCTCGACTGCGCTCGATTTGACAAAAAATCTAAAATAAAAATGATCTTATCCTTAGAATATAAAATAAGAGAACCAAAAGTTATTCTTGACAAAAATCCATTATTACTGCTACTTCATGGATATGGCAGCAATGAAGCCGATTTATTTTCGTTTGCTCCAGAATTACCGGATGAATATTATGTTATTTCTGCACGTGCCCCTTATGATTTGCAATACGGTAGTTATGCCTGGTATGCTATTAATTTTGATGCGGATCAAAACAAATTTTCAGACAACAACCAAGCCCGAATTTCTAGAGATATTATTGCAGATTTTATTGATGAATTGGTTGCCAATTATCCAATTGATGCCAATAATGTAAACCTGATTGGTTTCAGTCAGGGGTCAATTTTAAGTTATGCAGTAGCGCTTTCATATCCTGAAAAAGTAAACAAAACAATAGCAATGAGTGGTTACATCAATTTGGATATCGTAACCGATGATTATCTGAAAAATGATCTAAGCAAATTAAAAGTATTTGCCTCTCACGGAACAGTCGATCAGGTAATCCCTGTTGATTGGGCCAGAAAAACACCTGGGATTTTAGAAAAATTAGGAGTGGATATCACCTACAAAGAATATCCTGTAGGTCACGGAGTAGCACCACAAAATTTCTATGACTTAAAAAATTGGCTTATTGAAAAATAGTAAACAGTTGCAGTTTTCAGTTATATATAAAACTGAAAACTGCGTCTTAAACTTTATTTTTGGTAAATAACCGACTGGATTACTTCAAAAGAAACGCTTTCATCATCGTTGATAAAATATTTCAACAATACTTCACCCCAATATTCACCATCACTATAATCGGCAATTATCCAACGATGGTTCAATACTTTTACTTTATTAATCGAAAACTTATTGGCTCCTAACTGTATTTGACCAGTATAAGGATTCCCTTTTGGATTAGCATTCAAATCCAACAATTGCGCTGTAACATAAGGAACTAAGGTTGCATAATTTCTAATTTTATCTGACTTAGCTGATTCAAAGTAGTTTTGTGCATTTTCATTTTTCTCCAATGAAAAATAATCTGCATCCGACATTTTATTGGTAACAGATTGCAAACTATCTTTTAATTTGGTAGTCGTTTTTTTAAATTTATCTTGCTCAAAAGTTACCTCTTTACTTAAGTACATGTAGGTGTAAATATTAAAAACTAAAGACAAAATTAAAGCGTAAAGCAACAACGATTTTTTCATTATTAAAAGGAATTAAATAGTAATTTCTAAATTATCATAAGCCAGGAAAACATTTTCCGGTAGTCTTTTTTGAACCACTTCATGAAAACCTAACATGTGACTGATATGGGTAAGATAAGCTTTCTCAGGCTTTAGCAAAGCTATAAAATCGAGTGCTTCCTGCAAATTAAAATGTGTATTATGAGGCTCTTCTCGTAAAGCATTTACCACCAATACTTTGAGGTTTTTTAATTTTTCCGCTTCTGCTTCTGCAATACTTTTTACATCTGTCAAATAGGCAAAATCATCTATTCTAAACCCAAAAACCTGAAGACTTCCGTGCATCACGGTAATTGGTACTGCAATCTTATCTCCAATAGGAAAAGGTACATTATCAGATATCTCAATGGTTTTGACTGAGGGAGAACCCGGATACTTATTGACTGTTTCAAATATATATTCGAATCGTTTTTTAATATCGGTAAGCACCCTATTATGGGCGTAAATCGGAATTTCTCCTTGTCGATAATTAAAAGGGCGGATATCATCCAAGCCAGCCGTATGATCAGCATGTTCATGGGTAAATAGGATTCCATCAATTTTTCGGCAATTCGAAGCCAACATTTGTTGCCTGAAATCGGGGCCGCAATCAATAACGTACGAATGGTCATCCCACGAGACCCAAGCCGAAACCCGAAGCCTTTTATCCTTAAAATCTGTGCTTTTGCACACTTCATGATCACTCCCAATAATAGGAATTCCCTGTGACGTTCCTGTACCTAAAAAATATACCTTCAATTGTGTTCTTTTTTTACAAAAATAGGATTAATTTCTCTTTCATTAAATGCCGAATTGGTTAACTTTGTAACATAATCGCCGAATTTAAATAAAAATAAATGGAACCCAAAAAGATAAAATTAAAAGGAGACAAAGTCATTGAACAAATTCCTTCTTTAAAGGACAAAGCGCTTCGTATTAATTTAAATGAAAACATCTATGGAACTTTTGCCGAAATTGGGGCTGGCCAGGAAACAGTAAGACATTTTTTTAGATCAGGTGGATCTTCAGGGACAATTGCAAAAGCGATGTCTGCTTATGACAAAGATTTTAGTGATGCCGTTTATGGAGTCGAAGCAGACGGCCGTTATGTTACCGAAAGCCGACTCAAAAAAATGCTCCAGTTTGAAGTCGAATTGATAGAAGAACGATTAAGCAGAACCAAACATCCGAACAAACTATTTTTTAGTTATGCCAATACCGTTGCCACGATAGATTTTGCAAAACAATTTAAAGGTCACGGATGGGTAGGAATTCGATATCAACTAGATCCTACCGAAGATTACAACGAAATTATCATCCACATTCGTTTCAAAGAAACGGATTCCAGATTACAGCAAGAAACATTGGGAGTTTTGGGAGTAAACCTAATTTATGGTGCTTTCTACAAATACAATGATCCAAAAAAATTACTCCGTTACTTATACGATCACTTAGACAAAGACCAATTAGAGATCGACACCATCAATTTCTCAGGCCCTCGTTTTGCTGAAGTCGATAACCGATTGATGAGTTTGCAATTGGTTAAAAACGGAATGACAGATGCCGTAATGTTCAATCCTCAAGCCAAAAACATTTTACCCGCTGCAATCCTTTACAAGAAAAACATTCTCGCTTTCAGAGGAAGTTTCCGTCCGGTTACCAAGGTAAACATGGATATGTATAAGGAATCTTTAAAGATGTTTTTAGAAGAAAACAAAGTGGAGAAAGACAACACTTTGGTGGTTTTCGAAATCACATTATCAAACCTTCGTTCTGATGGCGAAATTGACGAAAGAGACTTTATGGATCGCGCCGAATTACTTTGTTCTTTGGGACAAACCGTAATGATATCGAATTTCCAAGAATATTACAAAGTGGTAGAATATTTCTCTAATTATACCAAAGCCCGAATGGGACTAGCCATGGGAGTTAACAACTTGGTAGATATTTTTGACGAAAAATACTACCGTCATTTGAGTGGAGGAATTCTTGAAGCTTTCGGAAAATTATTCTATCGTGACATGAAAGTATTCTTATACCCAATGTTGGGTGAAGAAGGAGAAATTATAACCTCCAAAAATCTAAAAGTACACCCAAGAATGAAAGAATTGTATAAATTCTTTAAATTCAACGGAAAAGTGCTTGACATCGAGGGCTACAACCCCGAAATATTGGAAGTATTCTCCCGTGAAGTACTGAAAATGATCAGTGACGGAAAACCGGGATGGGAATCGATGCTACCTCCGGGAGTAGCCGAAATTATAAAAGAAAAACATCTTTTCGGTTATCATCCAAATTCGCTTTTGGAAGCCAAAAATTAAGACAGAAATTTTTAAGTTTTATAAAATCCAAGAAAGACAATTTGTTTTTCTTGGATTTTTATTTTGAAAAAACATCCTTTATCCCAATATCTGATTTGAGTGTTCTTTTGTTTTTACCTCAGTGATAACATCCTCAATGATTCCGTTTTCGTCTATAACAAAAGTCGTTCTGTGAATTCCATCATATTCTCTGCCCATAAACTTTTTTGGTCCCCAAACCCCAAAAGCATTAATAACCGACTTATCTTCATCAGCTAATAATGGAAAAGGCAATTCGTATTTATCCTTGAATTTAGTCTGTGCTTTGGCACTATCGGCACTTACGCCCAAAAGGGCATAATTATTAGCCTGAAAACGCTCAAAATTATCCCTTAAATCACAGGCTTCGGTGGTACAGCCCGGTGTGGAAGCTTTTGGATAAAAGAAAACAACTAGTTTTTTTCCTTTATAATCCTCCAATTGATGTGATTTCCCGTCTTGGTCAACACCTGAAAATTGAGGTGCCTTATCTCCTTTTTGCAATGTTGTCATTCGTTTTAAGATTCTAAGTTACTATGTGGCTAAGTTACTAAGATTATTTAGAGTTGCTGAATTACCAAGACTCTAAATTTCTGAGATTATTAGTTAATATGAATCATATTCTTTAATTTAATTTTAAAAACTTAGTACTTTAGCCACTTAGAATCTTAGTAACTTAGAGAAAAAATGACCAAACAGGAACGCGTAACATTTGTCATCAATACGTTGAACGAACTTTACCCTACTATACCTATCCCTTTAGATCATAAAGATCCTTATACTCTGTTGATTGCTGTATTACTTTCGGCTCAATGCACAGATGTGCGTGTGAATCAAATTACACCTTTGCTTTTTGCCAAAGCAGATAACCCCTATGATATGGTTAAAATGTCGGTAGAAGAAATTAAGGAAATCATTCGTCCTTGTGGGTTATCTCCAATGAAATCGAAAGGAATTCATGGATTATCACAAATTTTAATCGAAAAACACAACGGACAGGTGCCGCAAAGTTTTGAAGCCCTCGAAGAATTACCAGCCGTTGGGCATAAAACAGCCAGCGTGGTGATGTCACAGGCTTTTGGAGTTCCTGCTTTTCCTGTTGATACTCACATCCACAGATTAATGTACCGATGGAATTTGACTAATGGTAAAAATGTAGTTCAAACTGAAAAAGACGCCAAACGCATTTTCCCAGAAGAATTATGGAATGATTTGCATCTTCAGATTATTTGGTATGGACGCGAATACTCTCCAGCCAGGGGTTGGGACTTGGAGAAAGATATCATTACCAGAACTATTGGAAGAAAATCCGTTTTAAGTGAATTTTCAAAAAAGTGAATTGGATGTAAATAACAAATTTCACTAATTCAATAAAAATTAGTGAAATTTGCTGTCCAAGCCAAACTTTAAAAAATTAAAACATCTGATTAAAGACCAGATTAATTGGCTATGATTTCAAAAGCCTTACCCTCAATCTTAACTATTTTCAAAGCCTTAGAGTAATTCAATAAAAGAGACACGACCTCTTTATCGGGTTTCATCCCTCTTGAAAGTTTCAGTGATTTAGAGTAATTCTTTTCCATATGAAGTATAAATTGCATTTATTACTACAACGGAAGAATTAATCATTTATTGTCAATTTGTTAAAACAATTTGATGTTTCTCAATTATTTTTCTCAAATTCAATATCGCATATCGCATTCTCCCCAGTGCTGTATTGATACTTACACCAGTTGTTTCAGAGATTTCTTTAAAACTCATGTCCTGGTACATACGCATAATCAAAACCTCTTTTTGATCCAAAGGAAGTTCTTCAACCAATCGGCGAATATCAACTTCAACCTGATCGGCAATAATTCGATTTTCAATCGTAAGGGAATCGTCGGACATAATTGAAAAAATAGAAAAATCTTCTGTTTCCCTAAAGAGCGGCATTTTTTTCGATTTTCTATAAAAATCAATAATTAAATTGTGTGCAATTCTCATAATCCAAGGCAAAAATTTACCTTCTTCATTATAAGAATTCGTCTTTAAAGTTTTAATAACTTTTATGAAGGTGTCCTGAAAAATATCATTTGAAATCTCTCTATCGGCCACTTTAGAATAAATGAATCCATAAACCTTAGATTCATGCCTTTTGATCAGCACAGCCAGGGCGCTTTCGTTGCCAGACATATAGTCCTTTACCAATAAAGCATCTGATTTTTGTAAATTTGCCATAGCATTTCTTTTTAGATTTAGTTAGTTTTTGGGGTATTTCTAAAAAGTAATTTTATACTATAGGCTAAAGGGAGTTAAGTTAATTATTTGCCAAACATAACAAATAATTATTAAAAGTAACAAAAAAAAAGAAGATAATTATCTTTTTAGCCATTTTTTTTTAACATTTAAAAAACCATTAACTGCAGAAACATAAAAACAAACCCACTGAAATACAGTAAAATACACAAGAATTGCTTAAAATAATTAAATCCAAAATTAAATTATCTTAACAAAAGACTCTACAAGTAAAATTCTTAAAAAAGTGGTTCAAAAAACCAAGTTTTGATTATAATTCTTTCGATGATCTCATTTTAAAATTAAGTACTTTTGTGAAAACTCATTTTTAGTATGCCAATTGACATTTCCAAACTAGACCCAAAGAAAAACATCATCATAAAAGGGGCGCAGGTACATAACTTAAAAAATGTAGATGTTGCTATTCCTAGAAATAAACTCGTTGTTATTACCGGACTTTCAGGCTCCGGTAAATCCAGTTTGGCTTTCGACACTTTATATGCCGAAGGGCAACGCCGTTATGTAGAAAGTTTATCATCCTATGCCAGACAATTCTTAGGTAGATTGGACAAACCAAAAGTGGAATATATCAAAGGAATTGCGCCTGCCATCGCAATAGAACAAAAGGTAAATACAACCAATGCCCGCTCTACTGTGGGAACTTCGACAGAAATATATGATTACATCAAATTATTATATGCCCGAATCGGAAGAACATATTCCCCGATTTCAGGACGGGAAGTCAAAAAAAACACTGTGACCGATGTGGTCAATGAAGTGAAAAAATTTGAACCAAACAGCAAATGGCTGCTCCTTGCTCCTATTCATCTCGAAGAAGGAAGACAATTGGAAGAAAAACTAAAAGTACTGCTACAACAAGGTTTTGCGAGAATTTTGGTAAATAACGAAATGGTTCGTTTGGATGATTTCAGTCCAGATGAGCAACACACTTTAGACCATAAAGATATTTTACTCATCATTGATCGAATCGTTGTTAAGGACGAAGAAGAATTCTACAATCGATTATCAGATGCCGTGCAAACAGCATTTTTCGAAGGAAAAGGAATTTGCTTTTTACAGGAATTAAATTCAGATAAGAAACTTTCGTTTTCCAATAATTTCGAACTAGATGGCCTTACTTTTTTGGAGCCAAACGTTCATTTATTTAGTTTCAACAATCCTTACGGAGCATGTCCTGTTTGTGAAGGATACGGAAATATCATTGGAATTGATGCCGAATTGGTAGTCCCAAACACTTCACTTTCTGTTTTTGAAAATGCGATATTCCCCTGGCGAGGCGAAAGCATGAGCTGGTTTCGGGACGAATTGGTAAATCACGCCTACAAATTTGATTTTCCAATTCACAAGCCTTATTTCCAACTGACCGATGAACAGAAAGAACTAATTTGGACAGGAAATAAATATTTTCAAGGATTGAATGACTTTTTCAAAGAACTTGAAGAAAAAAATTATAAGATTCAAAACCGAGTAATGCTTTCCCGTTACAGAGGTAAAACCAAATGTAATACCTGCAAAGGAAAACGTTTGAGAGTTGAAGCTTCTTATGTAAAAATCAATGGAAAAACCGTATCTGATTTGGTTGATTTGCCAATCAAACATTTGATCGAGTTTTTCAAAAACATTGATTTAAATGAATATGAAAAGCAAATTGCCAAACGATTATTAACTGAAATCAACAACCGACTATCTTTCCTTACCGAAGTTGGCTTGAATTACTTGACGCTAAACAGAAATTCATCTACACTTTCAGGAGGAGAATCCCAACGTATCAATTTGGCCACTTCATTAGGCAGTAGTCTTGTGGGATCCATGTATATTTTGGATGAACCAAGCATTGGTTTACACCCAAAAGACACTGAACGACTGATAAATGTTTTATTATCGTTGCGTGATCTTGGCAATACCGTAATTGTAGTGGAGCATGATGAAGACATTATGAAAGCCGCGGATATGATTATCGATATTGGTCCCGAAGCAGGAACATTGGGCGGTAATCTTGTTGCACAAGGCACTTATGACGAAATCCTAAAATCTAGTTCCTTAACCGCTAAGTATTTAAATGGTGACCTAGAAATTACAGTACCAAAAAAGAGACGGAATTTCAAGAATTTTATCGAAATAAAAGGCGCAAGAGAAAACAATTTACAGAATATAGATGTTACTTTTCCTCTTGACGTACTAACCGTTATCACTGGAGTTTCGGGTAGTGGAAAAAGTACGCTTGTAAAGAAGATTCTTTTTCCTGCAATGCAGAAAAAACTCGATAATGCCGGCGAAAAAGCGGGTCAATTTAGTGAACTTTCGGGTTCTTTTTCACAAATAAAACACATTGAATACGTTGATCAAAATCCAATTGGCCGTAGTTCCCGTTCCAATCCGGTGACTTACATCAAGGCCTATGATGATATTCGTGATTTATATGCCAAAGAAAAGCTTTCCAAGGTAAGAGGCTATCAGGCCAAGCATTTCTCCTTTAATGTTGATGGTGGAAGATGTGAAACCTGCAAAGGAGAAGGAAGCATAAATGTCGAAATGGTTTTCATGGCTGATGTGCAATTGCCTTGCGAATCCTGCAACGGAAAACGTTTCAAAAAAGAAGTCTTAGAGGTGGCATTTGATGGAAAAAACATTAACGACATCCTGACGATGACCATCGATGATTCTATTCTTTTCTTTGAAAAAAACAAGCAAACTAAAATTATTCAAAAGCTACAACCTTTACAAGATGTAGGTTTAGGATATGTGCAATTGGGTCAATCGTCATCGACACTTTCCGGAGGAGAAGCCCAACGTATTAAGCTCGCTTCATTTTTGGTTAAAGGAACCATTAAAGAGAAAGCTCTTTTTGTTTTTGACGAACCAACGACAGGATTGCATTTTCATGATATAAAAAAGCTTATGGCTTCTTTCGATGCTTTAATCGAAAAAGGACATTCGATACTTGTGATAGAACACAATCTTGACCTAATAAAATGTGCAGATTGGGTTATTGATTTAGGCCCTGAAGGTGGCGAAAACGGAGGCTTATTACTGGCTACAGGAACTCCTGAAGAAATTGTCAAAAACAAAAAATCAATTACGGCCAAATACTTGAAAGAAAAACTATAAGTTTAAGTTTTAACCAACAAAAAAGCCACCATAAAACTGTTTTGTGGTGACTTTTTTTTTATATAATTTTCAAGGAAACTTATCCTAAATAGCAATTTTCTTCAAAAACATTCCCGTCTTCATCAATTGCAATCAATACTTTTTTGTCTTTGGAAGCTACTTGCGATAAATACAACCAAGGCAAAGACCACATTCCTAGAGTTGCGCAACAAGCCAAAAAATTAAGGCTATGATTTATTTTTTTTCCTTCTTTATATAAAACAGTAAAAGGCAATTTATCATTACGCTCCACAACTACAAATCCGTTTTTTATTTTCTTTGAGATAGTTTTGGTAAACAGATTTAACTTATCTTGATTAATAAAATGATTTTTCATCTTTAGTGTATTAAATTAAACAAGTGTTTGAATAATTCTTAAAAGCCACACAAAATTAAGTCACAAACAAGAACTCTGCAATACCCACTTTTAGTGATATTTTAGAAATAAAACATCAAGTTATTGATTATTAGTAAGTTACAAAAACAGCCGCCAAATAAAGTTTAAAATAATCGTTAGAAGGTATCAAAATCAAAGAATAAACAATAATTTTCTTTCAATACAGATCAAATCAAATTATATTTAACAAAATATATAACTCAGTACCATCTTCTTTTACAAATCACTATTTAATTTATTTTCCTTTTTGGAATAATTTTCCGGAATAGTAGTCTTATTCCCGTCACGAAGTGAATTGTAATGAGGAGACATAATTTCGAGTCCTGCCTCATTAAAACAATCTTGAATATTTTGGTGCAATAGAGAATAAATCAAAGGCTGCTGATTGGGCTTTTTCGTATAAGCATTAATTTCATAAGCTACGTAGAAATCGTCTAAACTACTTTGCAAAACAAAAGGTTTTGGTGTTTTTTCTAACAAATCAGTTCTTGAAGCAGCCTCCAATAATGCTTCATGAACAGCCTTCCAAGGACTGTCATAACCAATGGTAACTTTGGTATGAATTAATAATCCTTTACCATTCTCATCAACATTGGCCGAATAATTAATAGAAGAACTGGATAAAACAGTAGCATTTGGGATTGTAATATCTTCCTGTTTTGGAGTCCTTATCCTCGTTACCAAAGGAGTTTTTTCAATAACCGTACCACTCACATCACCTATTTTTATATAATCGCCTATTTTAAACGGTCGCATATATGTAATCACGAGTCCCGCAATCATATTGGCAATCGCATTCGAAGACCCCAACGAAAACAAAACTCCCACAAATACAGAAACCCCTTGAAATATAGGCGAATTAGACCCTGGAAGATAGGGAAAAATAATCACTATCATGAAGGCATAAATCAAAACCTTAATTATATTAAAAGTAGGTTTTGCCCAATCACTATAAAATCCTTCTATTTTAATTTGCCCTTTTTCAATCTCTTCAACAAAAAATTTAATAGTTTTCAAAAGAAAACGAAACAAAATTACAATTACCAGTATGGATATTAGATTGGGCAAAAAGTCAACAAATCCAATAAATGCAGCCCGAGCAGGAGAAAATATCCAATTTAAAAGAGTGGTAGCATAGGTTTCCGTTTCGGGAAAAACACTAAAAATAGCTGGTAATGAAATATAAAATGTAAACAGAAGAGCAACTAAACGGATAAACTTGACAATCTTTAAAACAAACTCTAAATGCTTTTTGGGAGAGAATACATAGGTACCCTTAACCTTTAATCCTAAAAAATAAGCCTCTTTTCTTCTAACAAGAAAAAACATAAACCATTTGAAGATTTTATTGATTACAACTACGATTACAACCACCAAAGATAGCAGCAGCAGGACAAGTCCCAATCGTTTCACCCAATTTTCAACAGAGTTATTTTCCTTTTGAAAAAGTATCGATTTTTGTATTATAGCAAGATTTTTTTGAGCTAATTCAAAATTACTTTTACCTATTGTTTTCCCATCCAAATCAGTAACCGACATTACTACAAAATCACTCTTATAAACAATATCCACACCAGATTCTGAATTGTTAAGTATCAAAGAGTCTTTCTTGAAAAAAGGATCTTTATAAAGCAATTCTATTCTACTAGCAATAGCATTTGCCCTATTCTCGGCAGTAAAAGAGCCAATTTTATTGTAAATGAAAAACAAGGTATCCTTAAAGGGTTTCACTGGATAACCTTTGTATCCCATTTTTTTTTGACGAGAAATATCATTTTCTGCTTTATATCTTTCTACGCTGGAATTATCATGCTTTTGGGGTTGCGAAAACGATAATATAGAAAGTCCAAGAAACAAATACAGAAGTATAGATTTAAAATTCATCATGGCATTAATATATTTTTAAATTAATTACTACGAAGCTTCCTGTATTTGTAAATTAGAAACTACAAGAACAAATATAAAAAACAAAACCACAAAATTTTAAACATAAACATCAGAAAATAAAAAGTTTAGAACAAGTACTAAAAACTATTTATTTCTCTTGATTTTCAAAAAAACTTTGTCCAAAGTTTGATTGATTTCCGGTGAAACGACAAATTTATAATTGATAAATACGTAAACAATCGTCACTAAAACTGATTTCAAACAGATTGCAATAATTGGATTTAATGGGAACTGCCAATAGTAGAACAACAAAAACACTACAAAAGTAATACCTATTGAATATAATGTTTCTTTGGTAAATGGATACAAATACATGCGTTTTACAACAAAAAGCAATTTGGCCAAACTATAACAAGTAATTGATAATAAAGTAGCGAATGCGGAGCCCATAATTCCAAATAAAGGAATAAAAATCATGTTCAAAATGACCGTTAAAACCACCAGTCCAACTCCCAAAAACAAGACTGCCCGATAATATTTTGAATTAAAAATAATAGCATTGTTATTTCCCAAAATCAAATCAAAATATTTAGACAAACCAATCATAAACACTACTATAATTCCACCACTATATTCCTTCGGAACCATTTCATATAATTGATTGATATTGACAAAAATACAAAGCATCACAAACCCTCCTACAATCTGCAAATTGATGGACGTCTTTTTGTACAAGCTATTCAACTCATCATGCTTGTCCTCATGCATGAGTTTTGCAGTAATAGGATATACAATCTGATGCATTGCACGGCTTGGAACCGAAATAACCAAAGCAATATATGTAGCAACAGAATAGTATGCAATGTTTTCAATCTTCATATACTGATTCAGCATTATTTTATCTCCGTCCAATAATAAATTGGCAACACTACCAGACAAAATAATGTAAAAAGTATAAATCAAAATATCCTTTACATTTTCTGGAATTACAAATTGAAAAACAGGTTTCTTGATACTAAACGCATAAAACATAGTAACCAAAAAAGCCAAAAAATAGATTCCAGCAGTAACATAAACAAACTGCACAACTGTTATCCAGTCGTAATATACACCGATCAAAACAATTAGTGAAAACAAGCGTAAACCAACTTCTTTTATAAAATTTCCGAAAACTGAATGCATATGGACTCTTGCCCAAGCATAAAATATTTCGAAATAAGCCATACATATACCCGTGAATGGAATCAGTAAAATAAATGTTTTAACAACAGGATTTTTCTTTGAAACAAAAGCTAAGATATCATCATAGAAAAACAAACCTAAAATGGCTAATGGAATGCACATCAGCAACGGAAATAAAACTGTAAAAGATAAAAACTGCTCACGCTCTTTTTCAGTCTGATATTGGGCATAAAATTTCACCAACGTGTTTTGCATTCCGATAGCGAACAAAGGCATGATAACATTTGCGGCAGAAAGTATGTAATTTGTCAAAGCATAGTAAGTCGCTCCCAAAAAAATTGGATACAAATACAAAGTATTGATTGCTCCAATTCCAAATCCAATATAAGTTATTATGGTGTTTTTTAATGACTGATTTAATACTATGCCCATTAATAGGTTTTTAAAGTTTAAAAGTTGAAGTATCTTAACTTTTCGAATTAATTAATTGTACTAATTCTTTGGTCAGATTCTTTCTGGAATATTTTTGCAAACCTACGGCATAAGATTGCAATTTCCCTTCTAAAAACTGATTATAATAAGATATGATCGTGTTTTTTAATTTTTCTTTCTCAGTATATTCAAAAAACACACCAGTATTTGTACCAGTTATTATTTCGGCAAAATCCGAATCTTTTGGGCCAATGGCAATAATTGGTCTGTTAGAAACCATGTATTCAAATAATTTTCCGGGAATAATACTTTTTGTTTCTTCCGAATTTATTTCGATAAGCAACAAAACCTGAGAATTTCTTTGATGTGCTACAGCTTCAGTATGGGAAACATAACCAAGATTATTTAGATAAGAATCCAAACCAAATTGAGAAATAGCATCCAATACCTCCTGACTTACGGCTCCAATTAATTTTAGTTCCAAATGAGACTTAAAATCTGGAATTTCCATTACTAGCTCGGCTAAAGATTCCCATAAAATAGCTGGATTTCTCTCTGAGAGGAACGAACCAATATGAGCAAGACTAAATTTAGAATCCAAAGCAATCTTAGTTGCAGGTTCAGAATCATAACCGTTCGTAATAACCGTTATTGGCTTATTTGTTATTGCCTCAAATTCAGTTTTGGTAGTTTTACTGGTAACGATAACTTTATCAGCCGTGTTCAAAACCCTAAATTCAAGTGCTTTGTGCTGTCTTTCTGCTCTTGTAGATAATCGCAAAGATTTATGATAACCAATAGTTGTCCAAGGATCACGAAAATCGGCAATCCAGGTGATATTTAATTTTTGTTTTAAAACCAATCCTATCAAATGCAAACTATGTGGCGGCCCAGAAGTAAAAATAGTATCAATATTATTTTCGGCAATATATTTTTCCAAATAAGCAACTGATGGTTTCACCCAATAAACACGTGCGTCTGGAATAAACAAATTACCACGAACCCACAACAACATTTTTTCAAGGAAAGTTTGTTTCTTTTTATTTGGAATGATCCCCGAGCTAATTTTTTTAGTTTTATTTTTAGAAAAAATCGAAGCCAATTGGTACGGTTCAAAAATTTTATTTTTTAAAACAATTGCTTTGTCCGAGACTTCTTTTTCTAAATTAGCATCAACTATAGGATAGGTTGGATTCTCAGGAACATAAACAATTGGCTGAATATCAAAATCCGGTAAATATTTAACGAACTTAAGCCAACGCTGAACACCAGGCCCTCCTGCTGGTGGCCAATAATAAGTTATAATAAGGATTTTTTTTGAATTCAAGTTTCGCTAACAATTATTGAGTTTTGGGTAATATATTTTGATGATTGATAATATTCATATTTCATCTTCCATTCACTTGACTCTTCAATCAAAGCAAAACAACGTTCTAATCTCTCTATAAATATCATATGCTTATTATCCAAGCAAACTATTGGTTTATCAACATTACATTTATCCACTTTAGAGATTTTCATAATCAAAAGTAAACATTTAAGAAGTCAACATTTTGTCTTTTTTCTATTTTCTTTTATCTATTTTCTTCTCAGAGTTCTTCTTCTCAAAATACAATCCTCCAACCAACAGCAATAACATTCCAATACTACTTACTAGCGTGATAGTGCTACCAGTTTTTACCACTTGAGGCTCAAATCTGAATTCTATTGTATGTTTTCCAGCAGGTACCAATATCGCTCTCAAAGCATAATCGGCTCTCATAATTGGAGTTTCTTTTCCATCAATCAAAGCTTTCCAACCTTTTTCATAATACATTTCAGAGAAAACAGCTAAACCTTCTTTTGAATTGGTTGATGTGTATTTCAAATGATTTGGCAAGTACGAATCCAAAGTTATGGTTGCCGAACTGTCTTTTGCGAAAGCTTTATTCTTAACTTCTGAAAACTCATTAATATTGATTACAGCAGCTTTTTTAGAATTCAATTTATCCAAAGCTTTCATTTCTCCATCTGAATTTGTAACCGGTAAAACTTGATTCACAAACCATGCATTTCCATTAGCATCCGGATTTATAACCGGACGTTGTTTACCTTCTTTATCAGTTTGAATTACATACTTAACATTTAACATGTTTAGCATTTCCAAATTATTTTTGGCAATCTGATAGTCAAATAATTGTTGCATTCTTTGCGGTTTTACAGCACTATAACCTCCAATTGCTTTGTGGAAATAAGATGTTCTTCCTTGCATCAATCCATCAATATCAAAGACACGGTAATTCGTAGGATCTTTTAGAATTTCAGCATCAGCAGGAGTTTCCTCAAAAGGATATTCTACATCGTGTCCATTGACAAAATCTTTATTAGAAACATAATTTTTATCCACAAAAAACAAGTCGGCCACCATAAATAAACCAACTAAAATAATTGCAGTATTTTGAGCTATTCTATTTTTAACAAACAACCATAAAGCACCTGCAGCAATCAGAATAAAAAATCCGGAACGTAATAAATCGGCACTGTACATTGTCTTTCTATCAGCTTTAATGGCATCAACAAAACTTGGCCCGTAAGTCTGTAATAAAGTACTGTCGCTAGCACCCGCAAAACTGAACATACTTTTGGATAAAAACAAAAGTATAATCAATCCTAAACCTACAGCTCCAGATTGAAGCAACGGCTTTAACTGTTTTTCTTTTTCTAATTTAAAAAAGGATTGCAAGCCCATAATAGCCAACACAGGAAAACACAATTCCAAAATAACCTGAATAGACGAAACCGCTCTAAACTTGTTATACATTGGGATATGATCGATACAAAAATCCGTCAAAGCCGGAAAATTTTTCCCCCAGGACAAAAATAAAGTCAGTATTGCTCCTCCAAGAAATGCATATTTAATTTTTCTTTGGTCAACAAACAAAGCTAAAACCGCTAAGAAAAAAACCACTGCGCCAATATATGCCGGTGCCGATACTATTGGCTGGTCTCCCCAATAAGTAGGCATTCCTCCTTTGGCATATTCGATCGCTTGTTCTTTTGAAATATATTGCCCTTCACCAACTTGTTGCTGCTGTAAAAAATCAACAATCTTAGAATCTTCGCTTAAACTTTCATTATTTGAACCTCCGAATAATCTCGGCGCAATTAAATTGAAACTTTCGGCAATCCCATAACTATACTCCGTGATATAGTCATAAGTCATTGCCATATCAGTAGTTTTTTTAGAACCGTCTGGGTTAAAACTCAAATCGCTTGTACCACGAGTACTATATTTTGCATACTCAACTGTTGCCAACAAATTAGTCGCATTGGCACCAATGGCAACTACACCTGCAACAATAAGGGTTCCAATAGAAATCAATAACGGTTTATATTCCTTCGATTTAATTCCTTCATAAATAAAATACCCTGAAAGAATCAATAGCAAAATCAATAAGTAAAAAGTCATTTGGAAGTGATTGGCATTAACTTCCAATGCTACAGCAAGCATGGTGAGCAAGCCTCCCAAAATATATTTCCGCTGAAAAACCATTATAAAACCTGCAACAACCATTGGCATATAAGCGATTGCATGTGCTTTGGCATTATGTCCGACTCCAAGAATTATTATCAAATAGGTCGAAAAACCAAAAGCGACTGCTCCAAAAAAAGCTTTAAGCGGATCGGCTTTCAGAACCAGCATCAATACATAAAAACTTAGAAAATACAGAAATAGATAATCGGCTGGTCGAGGCAAAAAACGCAACACATCATCAATAGCACCAACATAATCGTGAGGATATTTGGCACCTAATTGATAGGTTGGCATTCCTCCAAAAGCCGAATTTGTCCAATAAGGTTCTTCGTGATGGATTGCTCTAAAATCATTTTGTTCTTTGGCCATCCCAGTATATTGGGCAATATCCGATTGAAAAATTTGTTTCCCCTGCAAAACAGGAAAGAAATAAAGTGTAGAAACAAGGACGAATCCAAGTATAGCCAACGCGTGCGGAAAGAACTTTTGAAGTTGCTTCATTAATATTTTAGATTTTTGATTAACGGCTTTTGATTTATTTTCCGAATTTTCGGAATCGATTTTTAATTGGCAATATTAAGCATTAATGATTTCAGATTAAATGATTGCAACCAAATTTTTTCTTTTGCATTCAAAAAATCAGAAATCATTATTCAAAAATCTTAAATCATTATTCAATCTCTTCATAATCCACATAATCTCCCACTTTTTTGGTTTCGCGGGGATTTTTACTATTGGCAGTATCGATTATGATCTCATCATTATTAGAAGTTCTTCTCCAAGCAGTTTGCTGGTTGTATTGTTGTTGCTGTTGCTGAAAATTTTGCCCTGCTTTTTCCACTACCTTTTTCACTAATAAAGGTAAAAACAATCGAGCCAAAAATTTAAAAATATAATAGAAGGCTATCATAAAGAAAACCATTTCTATAAAACCCGAAAAAGAGGCTGTTTGCATAATCAAATTATTTTTAGGCAAAATTAATAAATCAATATCGAAACTTAGAAGCAATTTGAAAATATCATTCTTAAATAAATGATAAAATAAAGACAAAATTGTCCCAAAAAAGGGTAAAAACCATCTCCAACAACCCAAAGTTCATTACCAATTAAAACCTATACCACTAAACAACAGTTTTTAAGGTCTTTTTTTAACATAAATAACCAAAAGACGACATAATTTCACAGTAAAAATCCATTCAAAAAACCAAAAAAGGCAACTTTAAACCATAACAAACTGATTATCAAATCAAAATAAAAGGCTAATTCTTAAAATAGCATTAGTTTTTATGAATTATAAAGACTAATTTTGCACCCTATTTTAAAATTACATATGAATAAATTTGAACAATTAGGATTGAATGAATCGTTACTGAAGGCGATTTTAGATCTAGGATTTGAAAATCCGTCAGAGGTACAGGAAAAGGCGATTCCCCTATTATTGGAAAAAGACACAGATATGGTTGCGTTGGCTCAAACAGGGACAGGGAAAACAGCAGCTTTCGGTTTTCCGCTAATCCAAAAAATTGATGCCGACAACAGAAATACACAAGCATTAGTTTTATCGCCAACACGCGAACTTTGTTTACAGATTACCAACGAACTTAAAAACTACTCAAAATACGAAAAAGGTATTAATGTGGTAGCAGTTTATGGAGGAGCTAGTATAACAGAGCAGGCTAGAGAAATTAAAAGAGGGGCACAAATTATTGTGGCAACTCCAGGAAGAATGCAAGACATGATTAACAGAGGATTGGTAAATATCAAGAACATAGATTACTGTATTCTTGATGAGGCTGACGAAATGTTGAACATGGGATTTTATGAGGATATCGTATCAATTTTATCTGATACTCCAGACCAAAAAAGTACTTGGTTGTTCTCTGCAACTATGCCACAAGAGGTTGCCAGAATTGCAAAACAATTCATGAGCGAGCCAGTAGAAATCACTGTGGGAACCAAAAATTCAGGTTCTGCAACCGTCTCTCACGAATTTTACTTAGTAAATGCACGTGACCGTTACGAAGCTTTGAAAAGATTGGCCGATGCCAACCCAGATATTTTCTCAGTGGTTTTCTGTAGAACAAAACGTGATACCCAAGCCATTGCCGAAAAATTAATTGAAGACGGATACAGTGCCGCTGCATTGCACGGAGATTTATCCCAAGCGCAACGTGATGGCGTAATGAAATCATTTAGAGGAAGACAAATCCAAATGCTGGTTGCTACTGACGTTGCTGCACGTGGAATCGACGTTGACAATATTACTCACGTAGTTAACTACCAATTACCGGACGAAATCGAAACTTACAATCACCGTTCAGGACGTACCGGACGTGCAGGTAAATTAGGTACTTCTATCGTAATTGTTACTAAAAGTGAATTGCGCAAGATTTCTTCTATCGAAAGAATCATCAAACAAAAATTCGAAGAAAAAACAATCCCTTCTGGAATTGAAATCTGCGAAATACAATTATTACACTTAGCAACAAAAATTAAAGATACCGAAGTTGATCACGAAATCGACAACTACTTACCAGCTATCAATAATGTTCTTGAAGATTTATCAAAAGAAGAATTGATTAAGAAAATGGTATCGGTAGAATTCAATCGTTTCATCACTTACTACAAGAAAAACAGAGACATCTCAAGCCAATCATCAGGTTCTGAAAGACGTGATCGTGACGACAGAGAACCAAGAGCCAACAACAATGGTGGTGCTACAAGATACTTTGTAAACATCGGTTCGAGAGATAATTTCGATTGGATGACCTTAAAAGACTACCTAAAAGAAACATTGGACTTAGGTCGTGATGACGTTTTCAAAGTAGATGTAAAAGAAGGTTTCTCTTTCTTCAACACAGATCCGGAACACACTGATAAAGTAATGGAAATATTGAACAACGTACAACTAGAAGGACGTCGTATTAATGTTGAAATTTCTAAAAATGACGGTGGCGGAAGACGTGACCATAACGGAAGAAATTCTGGTGGATTTGGAGGAAGAAGCTCAGCTCCTAGAAGAGAAGGAAATTTTGCTCCAAGAAGAGAAGGCGGATTTAGAAGCGACAGAGGTTCTGCTCCTAGAGAAGGTGGTTTCAGATCGGAAAGAGGTTCATCAAGAAAAGAAGGCGGTTTTTCATCTGACAGAGCTTCGAGAGACGGTTCCTCAGACAGAGCTCCAAGACGTTCTGAAAGCTTTGGAGATTCTTCAAGACCAAGAAGACCAAGAAGAGACTAATTAAATTAAAAATTAGAGGTTAGAAGTCAGAAGCTGCAAAACAGGTTTTAAATCATGTTTTTCTAATTTCTAACTTCTATTTTCTGACCTCTATCTTTTTTTTCGATTGTTAATTTTCTTATAATTATACTGGAACTACAAAATATTTAATCCCGTTTTACTACTTTTATAAAGTTTTAAATCAGTTTATGAAATATTTTGTAGTTTTTTTATTTTTACTCACATCCATAAGTACAGTAGCCCAAACTACTGATATCCCAACAAAAATCACTGGTACTATCATCAGCGACAACTCTGGCACCCCATTAGCTAACGTTAACATTATCAACATCAATCAGGTTAACGGAACCACTACAGACAGCAAAGGTAATTTTGAACTTGCCGTTACCCAGAGCGACACCCTACATATAACTCTTCTTGGTTATGAATCACTACGTGTTCGTGTTACCAATGACTGGATTAAAAATAAAAGAACCACCATCCAGCTTACACAAAAAGCAATTGCTCTTAATGAAGTTGTAATAAGCCCTTATCATCTTACTGGTTACCTCGAAATTGACTCCAAATTGATTCCTGTAAAAGAAGATTATCGCTATAACATTTCAGGTTTAGGGCAAGGATACGAAGCCGGACAATACGCTCCAGAAGCATTCGGAAAAGTATTGGGTTCTATATTTAACCCCGCCGACATGCTCTATAATGTCTTTAGTAAAAAGACCCAGCAGCTCAAAAAACTAAGGGAGATGCGAAAGGATGACACCGTAAGAAACCTTTTGGAAACCAAATACGACAGAGAAACTATTTCATTGCTTCTAGGCGTTTCCACCGATGAAATTTCGGAAATTTTAGGGCGTTGCAGTTACTCCGAAGCCTTCATTAAAACAGCCAACGACCTTCAGATCATGGATGCTTTAAGCAGTTGTTACGAACAATACAAAATTTTGAAGAAAAAATAGCATAATCCAAATTTGGGCGTGCCACCATAAAGAAAAGAGACCAAATTATCGCAACGATGATTCGGTCCCTTTTCTTTTTGCTGTCAGGCTGTCCGCGCTACTTTGGTAGCCTGCTCCCATCCTTCACGCGGCATTCTGCATTACAACAAGATTAATATAAATTCACAAATTACAATTCATTATAATACCTTTCTTCAATTCTCTTGATATCCTTAATAGACTTCTTCGCCCAATCCAATCTTTTCTCCAGAATTTCTTCCTCCGTTAATTGCCAATTAGCATCAGAATTACGCAATCGATTAGTCAAATTCTGAATAACAATAGCTGCCGAAACCGAGATATTCAAACTCTCCGTAAATCCAACCATAGGAATTTTAAGGAAGCCATCTGCTTTTTTAATAATCTCATCAGACAATCCTTCTCTTTCGGTACCAAAAAATAAAGCACTTGGTTTCGATATATCAAAGTCCTCCAGCAAACAGTCATTGACATGAGGTGTTGTTGCTATGATTTGGTATCCCCTATTCTTTAAAGTATCTAAACAATTGGCAGCACTATCATAAGCAGAAATATCAACCCATTTCTGAGCGCCCATCGCAATTTCTTTATCAATTTGTTTACCAAAACGTTCCTCAATCACATGCAGTTCCTGAACACCAAAAACCTCACAACTGCGCATCACCGCACTCGCATTATGCATCTGAAAAACGTCCTCAACAGCAACCGTAAAATGTTTTGTTCTATTTTTTAATACTCTCAAAAAACTTTCTTTTCTGTTTTCGGTCAAAAACCCTTCAAGATAATTAAGGTAATCCAAATCAATCATTACTAAATATTTTTTTGGCAAAAATACTAAACTTAGAACAAAATCTTTCTACTTATCCGCAAGGCAAGCAAAGGATGCCCTAGGCTTTGTGTCCTTTGCGTAATTCTTTGCGAGCCTTGCGGTTAAATCTTTACTACAATTTTATAAGTGCCGAATATAAAATCTCTGGAAATTTGTGTAATTTGTGTCTCATTACTTCAATCAAAATAGAACATGAAAAAGAAACTAGTGGTTCTCACCGGTGCCGGAATCAGTGCCGAAAGCGGAATCAAAACCTTTCGTGACAGCGACGGTTTATGGGAAGGACATAACGTAATGGACGTAGCAACTCCCGATGGTTGGCATAAAAACCCAGCTTTGGTTCTTGATTTTTACAACCAAAGACGCAAACAATTAAAAGAGGTACAACCCAATTTAGGTCATCAGATTTTAGCCGAATTAGAAGCCGATTTTGACGTTTATATCATTACCCAAAATGTAGACGATTTACACGAACGCGCCGGAAGTTCAAACATCACACATTTACATGGTCAATTATTAAAAGTAAGAAGTTCCAAAAATAAAAATTACATTCTGGACTGGCACGATGACTTAAATTTTGGAGATGTTGACCAGCAAGGAAACCAACTTCGTCCTCATATCGTTTGGTTCGGAGAGGAAGTTCCTGCCCTTGAAGAAGCCATCACAATTACCGAACAAGCCGATTATTTTGCGGTTATCGGCACTTCTTTACAAGTGTATCCGGCAGCAGGATTAATCGATTTTACCAAGAAAGAAACACCTATTTATTATATCGATCCTAAGCCAATAAAAATCCCAAACCTTAGAAACCCTCTTGAAGTGATTCCAAATGTTGCTTCGGAAGGGGTTCACATTTTAAAGGAAAAACTACATTCTAATCGATAACAACTCTGTCAAAAGTATTCAGCAAACTCAAATCCAAAACAGTGCTGTGATGATTTTCACTTTGTGAATACATCGGCTGGAATTTGGCACCATAAACTACTTCCTCAAAAGTATAGGATGTCCGTGTTGCAACTGTAGTGCTGAACATATCATCAAATGTTTTGATGATCACTATAATTTCCCCCGTTATCGATTCATAATCTGATGCCGTCAATCCATAAAGGGGGCTTTCGCTTGTTATGGGATGAACCAAAGTCCAACTCAGAGCCAATGAATTTATTTTTTGATATTCCAAATCCAAAGTATAAAACCTATTCGTCATAACCCCGTTCTCTTCCATCTGCATTCCGAGCGTTACATTGACTTCAGCATCTATATAATTGGTGTTTTTATAGGGAGCGAGCCTAAACATCAGTGCCTTTCCATTATTGAAAGGCGCAATAATTGCATTCTTTGAAAACTTTAGAAAAATATCCGGTTTGCTGAATCTCCCGAAAAACAAACCGGTCGCAATAGCAAAACTCAAGAGTCCCATCAAAGCTTCGGCAGAAGACAAAGCACTTGTGTAAAAACCCGTCGGACTGATGTGCCCATAACCCACTGTCGTAAATGTCTGGGCACTAAAAAAATAAGCCTGCCCAAACTGTACCCATGCCTCATCAGTCGCTTGAATCCCATTGAGATGTTCAATCCCAATCCCAAAATACAGCAACGCAAACACAAAATTTATGCCGATGTAAAACAGCAGTAGAATCAAAAGAAACTTCCAAGAAGGCATGTCCAACATGGTATGATACCAACTAATCCTATCAAAAATACCAACACCTTTTTTAACGGCATTCACTGATCCATCCTTATTGATGAAACGACCACCATAACTCGATGAACTGGTTCCAAATCCAGTATTGATAAGTGATTTTGCTTTTAAATTCAGCCGATTAAACATTGCCATAATCCAATTTCCTATTTAATCGCAAATTAGACAATAAATTCTACAATACAATACCGTGAATTTCAATTTCATTTTTGACAAAAAACAAGGATTGAACACTGAATTTATTAACATAAAAAGTTAGAAAATAATTCCAAACAGAAAACGGTTTACAAGAAAAAAATAAATTATTTTTATAATCTAAATCTTAACCAATATGAACTTTTTTCTTACTAACTGGTGGATATTATTAATTGTTTTATCCCTGCTCTTTTACAAATTTGTTTTACGTGTATTCTTTGGAATGGTAATTGTTCCTGAAGATCGAATTGGTCTTGTAACCAAAAAATTCGTGCTCTTTGGAGCCGCAAAATCATTGCCTGACGGCAGAATTATCGCCACCAAAGGCGAAGCCGGTTTTCAGGCAAAAACCCTTGCCCCAGGATTGTATTGGGGAATGTGGCCTTGGCAATATTCAGTAAACATGACTCCGTTTACAATCATTCCTGAAGGAAATGTTGGGCTGGTATTAAGTAAAGACGGAGCCGAAATCCCTACAGGACGCATTCTTGCTCAAAAAGTAAACTCTGATAATTTTCAAGATGCAACAATGTTTCTTGACAATGGCGGGCAAAAAGGGCGTCAATCGGCATTTATTACAACAGGTTCTTACCGTATCAATACTTTTTTGTTTGAAGTAGTGGTAGCACCACAAGTAGTTATTTCCGAAAATATGGTCGGAATTGTGACCGCCATGGATGGAGAGCCAATTCCTATCGGGCAAATTGCCGGTAAATTTGTTGACAACCACAATAACTTTCAAGATTTTGACCAATTCCTGAAAAATGGAGGAAACCGTGGACTGCAACCACAGGTAATGCTTGCCGGTTCCTATTACATCAACTCTTGGGCAATCCAGATTGAACAGACTCCAATGACCGATGTGCCTATAGGATATGTTGGAGTGGTAATTTCATACATTGGAGAAGACGGTCAAGATGTAACCGGAGATAATTTCAAACATGGAAATATTGTTTCAAAAGGACAACGTGGCGTTTGGATGGAGCCTTTTGGTCCCGGTAAATATGCCCTTAACAAATACACCACCAAATTAGAACCGGTCCCAACCACCAACTTGGTATTAAACTGGGCCGATGCCAGAAGTGAATCCCACAACTTGGACAAAAACCTTTCTACCATTACGGTTCGTTCCAAAGATGGTTTCCCTTTCAATCTGGATGTTTCGCAAATCATCCACGTTCCGGCGAATGAAGCACCAAAAGTAATTGCTCGTTTTGGAAGTATGAACAATCTGGTTTCTCAGGTTTTAGAACCTACAATTGGAAATTATTTCCGAAACTCGGCTCAGGAAAGTGACGTAATTTCGTTCCTTTCGACCAGAAAAGAGCGTCAGGAATCGGCCAAAAACCATATCAAAATAGTCTTGGACGAATACAACGTTAATGCTGTTGACACTTTAATTGGAGATATTGTACCACCAGAATCCTTGATGAAAACATTGACGGATAGAAAAATTGCAGAAGAAGAGCAAAAAACCTATCAGACTCAGAAAATGGCTCAAGAACAACGTCAGGGAATGGAAAAAGAAACTGCAATTGCCGATATGCAAAAGGAAATTGTTAGGGCTTCCCAAAGTGTTGAAATCGCGCAACGTACTGCCGATGCCACAGTTAAAAAAGCGGAAGGAGATGCAACCAGTTTAAAACTGAACGTAAACGCCGAAGCCGAAGCAACAAAAATGCGTGCCAATGCCGAAGCAGAAGCGACAAAAGCAAGAGCAGGCGCGCAAGCCGAAGCAACCAAACTTAACGCCAGTGCCGAAGCCGAAAAAATCTCTAAAACAGGTCTCGCTGAAGCGGAAAAAATTATGGCTATTGGTAAATCTACTGCCGAGGCATACCAACTTCAGGTCTCTGCGATGGGCGGTGATAACTTTACGAAATACAAAATCACCGAAGAAATTGGTAAAGGAAAAATCAAAGTTATCCCTGAAGTCCTTATTTCTGGAAACAACGGTACTGATGGTTCTATGAGTGGACTCCTAGGTCTAAAACTTATGGAAATGATGGACACCAACAACAAAGAGACTCCTAAAAAGGGAGAATAGACATGTAAACAAAAATATTTAACCTTTAATCTGCGAAAATCTATCAAATCTGCGTGCTAATTTTTTCACGCAGATTCGGCAGATTTTCGCAGATTTTTTTATTGCCTGTAAAAAAGCAGAAAAGTTGATTTTTAGCCCCGATGATAGTGAAAATCCTTGTGAACCGTCTCGTCCCAAAAGACGAGAGGTTCACAAGATTGTAACGGACAGCGGGAAGAATCGTTCAAAAAAGAGCAAATGTTCTGCTCCAAAAAACAACACCAAATACCGATTTAACAATCTCTTTCAAAAATGTTTATATTTGCCCAAAAAGAAATACCATGCAAAATATAATTGACCGCTTTGTAAGCTATGTAACCATCGACACCGAATCGGATCCGGGTTCAAATACCACCCCAAGTACAGCCAAACAATGGGATCTAGCCAATAAACTAGTCGAAGAATTAAAGGCCATAGGTTTACAAGATGTCACAATAGACGACAAAGCCTATATCATGGCAACCCTTCCAACTAATGTAGATCATGAAGCACCTACTATTGGATTTATTTCTCATTTTGACACTACTCCGGATTTTACAGGAGCCAATGTAAAACCACAAATCATTCCTGATTACGACGGTAAAGACATTATCCTGAATGCCGAACAAAATATTGTCCTCTCCCCTTCTTATTTCAAAGATTTATTGCAATACAAAGGACAAACATTAATCACCACCGACGGAACAACCTTACTAGGCGCCGATGACAAAGCGGGAATTACTGAAATTGTCACTGCAATGGAATTCCTGATTAACAATCCTGAAATCAAACACGGAAAAATTAGAATAGCCTTTACTCCTGATGAGGAAATTGGCCGCGGTGCGCATCATTTTGATGTGGAAAAATTTGGAGCCGAATGGGCTTATACCATGGACGGAAGTCAGGTTGGTGAATTGGAATATGAAAATTTCAATGCAGCCGGTGCCAAAATTATCTTCAAAGGAAAAAGCGTACATCCCGGATATGCCAAAGGTAAGATGATCAATTCCATGCTTATTGCCAATGATTTCATCAACGAATTACCTAAGGGCGAAACTCCCCAGGAAACTAGAGGCTATCAAGGCTTTTTTCATGTTCATCACCTTTCGGGAAGTATTGAAGAAACCGTTTTAGAACTAATCATTCGTGATCACAATAAATTCAAATTTGAAAAGCGAAAAGCCTTAATTGACAAAATCGCCAAAAAATTCAACAAGAAATTTGCAAAACAATTTGGTGAAGACATCGTAATTACCGAGGTAAAAGACCAATATTACAATATGAAAGAAAAGGTTCTTCCTGTAAAACATATTGTTTTTATTGCTGAAAAAGCGATGAGAGAATTGGGTATAAAACCTATTATAAAACCCATCAGAGGTGGAACTGACGGGTGTCAATTATCTTACAAAGGTTTACCTTGTCCAAATATCTTTGCCGGTGGTCACAATTTCCACGGAAAATACGAATATGTTCCTGTAGAGAGCATGCAAAAAGCGGTAAATGTAATCGTAAAAATTGCAGAATTGACCGCTGAAGGTGCCTATCAGAAAAAAGAAACTGCGTCCAAAAAAAGTTAAAACATATTTTTCGATGACTAACAACGAGGAATGGGAAACTGAATTGGAGCTTTTAAAAGCTATCATTGCTAAAACAAAATTGGTCGAAACTAATAAATGGGGCGGTTGCGTGTATGTAGATAGCAATAACAGAAATGTGATTGGTGTTGGTGGATTCAAAAAATTCTTTACGATTTGGTTTTTCAACGGTGCCTTTTTAAAAGACGAAAAGAAACATTTAATTAATGCCAATGAAGGCATTACCAAATCATTGAGACAATGGCGCTTTACGTCCAAAGATGAGATCAACGAAAAAGAGATTTTATCTTATATCCAAGAAGCTATAGACAATGAAAAGCTAGGAAAAATAACTAAGCCTGAAAAAACAAAATCGGAAATTATTATTCCGCCTTTATTGCAGAATGAATTAGACATTGATGACCAACTAAAAGATGCCTTCTTGAATTTCAGCCCTTACAAACAAAAGGAGTTTATTGAATATATAGAAACGGCAAAACGAGAAGAAACCAAAATCTCGAGAATCAAAAAAATAAAACCAATGATATTAGATAACATTGGCCTCAACGATAAATACAGATAACTAAGAAATATCTAATTCATAAAAATCTCAAATTTCAACTTATCGAAATTTGAGATTTTTTTTATTCAAAAAATTAAAACCATTACCTGTAGCCCTTCTTCTTTTATCAAAAATCACTAAAATCTTAACATTAAGGCTTTTAATTATTCATTATATTTGTTAATACAAACGCAACAATTAATTAATATTAAATTTCATTAAAGGTTGCCTTTATACGTTCTTACTAACTACAAAACAATTAATAACTCATTAATACAAACCCGTTGGGTGTAATTATTTGAAGTAAAATAAATGGATTAGACATTGGTCAAGATGCTGAAATTCAGTATCTTGAAGTCGCTAAACAAACCAATATCCATGTCAAATATAGTAAAAAAATATTTTAGAGTTTTAGAAGTTATAAGTTCTTTGAATTGTCATTTAGAATATAAATCAGATGTTG